>Ga0265296_1000519_pt1 | contig 56616 bp, 45 predicted proteins | sample MunlanPumphouse1_FD_189073 | JGI IMG/M metagenome (GOLD analysis project Ga0265296, IMG submission 189073) | Groundwater microbial communities from a municipal landfill in Southern Ontario, Canada - Pumphouse #1 | ecosystem: Environmental > Aquatic > Deep subsurface > Groundwater | place...
AGAACATAGGCGCCCCCTCCCTCCGGCCCCGCCCAATCAAACGCAAAACTCTCCATGTTCGCGCCACCAGACAAACGCTCCAGACCCGACAAAACACCAGGGCCAGCAACGCGCGCCATCAACGCAGTCAAAAGAACAGAAAGCGAGGTCATGCCGCGATGGTGCGGACTAAGCGAAGCGAGCGCAAGCCGCCAATCGCGTCAGTATGGCCTGCGATCCCGATAACGGAACCGGCGTGCACCGGCCCTTCCCCGAAGAATTATATCAGAAACGACTAGAACGCGCCGTAAGATCGATAGTCTTCGACATGCGCATTGGGCCGGCGAAAGCTGGTAAAACTCATGCTCGCCGACAGGTCGAGCGCCTCGACCTGATGCCACCAGCCGACGGGGAGGAAGACCGCCTCACCCGGCGCGATTATCGTCTCGAGGACCGGCGGCGTCTCCGGGTCGCCGGCTCCCGGCGGCAGCGGCGCATTGCCCCAGTCGGAGAAACAATGATGGCTGTTCTTCATCCGGTCGAACGCCCACGGCGGTGCCATCCGTACGCGCTTGCGGCCGACCACCTGCACCAGCAGATTATTGGTGAGGTCGTGATGCCAGGGGGTGAGCGTGCCTTTTGGCCCGAGCCAGAAAAAGCCGTCGCGGTCGCGGGGTTCGAGCAACGCGATCGGCGCCATATCGTCCCAGAGCGGTGCGAGCGCCGCAGCGTTGGTGCCGCTATTATAGGCGGTGAGGTAGATGTCGTTGCTCACCTCGTCCTTGCGCAGCCAGTCGATCAGTTCGGCGAAACGGACCATACGGCGGTGATCGTCCTTGGCGAGTTCGTAATCGGGGCTACGCTCGCGCTCGACCTGCGCCTCGACGACGGCTTCGCCCGCAACGCCGGCAAAATGGTCGAGCGACCAGCGCGTCAGCGCCGGCCAATGGTCGATGAGGCCGCCAAGTTTCGCGGGCCGGTTCGCTTCGTAATAGTGACGATAGAAATGATCGGGATCGACTGCATCCAGCATGGTGAGCATGAATCCGCCATCGGCTTCGCGCGCCAGCCGGTCCTGGTTCGCAAGCAGCCAGCTCTGCTTGGCCATCCGCGCCGCCTGCTTGCGCAGCATCGCCGCCATCGGATCTTTGGCGAGCCGGTCGACCTCATATTTCGCGGCGGCCGCCGACACGCCCGCGGCGACCAGCCGCCTGTGCAGCGCGCCGTCATCATCACCCGCCGCGAGGCCTTCGGCAAGCAAGGTGCGTTTATCGGGTTGCGACATTCAAAAGCTCCTCGGCCCGCTCAACGGCATCGAGATTGCAAAAATATGACAGCCTAGTCGCCCACCGGCCCCCTATAACCCGCTCCATAAACCGCCGCGCGAAAATCGCGGTGGAGCGTGCCGTCATAGGGCATCGTCTGGACGAAGAAGACCGCGGTGAGCTTGTTGGCGGGGTCGACCCAGAACAGGGTCGAGGCCGCGCCGTCCCAGAAAAATTCGCCGACCGCGCCGCGATTCTCCTCGCGCGTCTGCGGCGGCGATTTGCGGACCGCAAAGTCGAACCCGAAACCAACTGCGCCCTTGCCCGGCAACCACGCGCGCTCGGTGATTGCGGGGTCGAGCTGGTCGGTTGCCATCAGCTGGACCGTCGAGGGTTTGAGGATGCGCGCCCCCCCGAGCTCACCCTTGTTCAGGAGCATCCGCGCGAATCGCTGGTAATCGTCGAGCGTCGAGGCGAGACCGAAGCCGCCAGGGGTCAGCGCATTGTCGCGAAAATTGAGCTTTTGCGCCTCGGCGGCATCCTGCTGAACCAGCTTGCCGTCGGTCTTCACATTCATCGCCGCAAAGCGCGCCTGCTTCGCATCGGGATGGCGCCACGCGGTATCGGCCATCTCCAGCGGTTCAAAGATATGCGTGCGGACATAGGCGGCAAATCGCTGGCTCGACAGCTTCTCGACGAGCGCCGCCTGCACATCGACCGCGATGCTATATTCCCACTGCGTCCCCGGCTGGAACAGCAAGGGCACGCCCGCGAGGCGCTTGCTCGCCTCGGCAAGCGGGGCGGTGAGCGCAAGCGGGTCGGCGGCGACATAGGCGGCGTGCGCTGGGGTCGGCCCGGCGCCATAAGCGAAGCCTGCGGTATGGCGCAGGATGTCGCGCACCGTGATCGGCCGTTCGGTGGCGACATAGCGCGGCTGGCCGGCGGCATCCTTGCCCGCATAGACGCGCATGTTCGCATATTCGGGGAGATATTTGGAAAGCGGGTCGTCGAGATGAAACTTGCCCGCCTCCCAAAGCTGCATCAGCGCGACCCCGGTCACCGGCTTGGTCATCGAATAGATTTGCGCGATCGTGTCGCGGCGCATCGGACGCTTCGCGTGGCGGTCGGCCATGCCCGCCGCGCCGAAATAGACCTCGCGCCCATCCTGCCAGATCAGCGCCGAAGTGCCCGCAGCGCGGCCGTCAGCGACCATCGCTTTCAGGGCGGTGTCGATGCGCGCCTTGTCGATCGCCAGCGTTTCGGCGGGGGCGGCCTGTGCCTGGGCCTGCGCCTGCGGCGCGATAACCGCAAAGCCGCTGCTCGCCAGCATCATCGCCAAAACCATTGCTTTGCCGCGCATATTCCTCCCCTGCCCCGGCGCTGCGCCGTATTTCGCATCGCATCCCATGCGATGCGTCCCGTCAACCATGCTATCGCTGAATAGGTCTGCGGCGCGGGGCGCCCGCTATTCGGTTGCGGGCGCTTGCGCGGGCGCAACCTCCTCGGGTTCCTCGGCAGCGGTCAGGCTGCCGTTCTGGACCAGCCAGCGCGGATAGCCCGTCTGCACCGCCGCCATGATGCGGTCGATCGCGGCGGCGACCTGTTCGCCCTCGGCCTCGCGGTCGCGCTGGACAATCACGCGGCGCGCCTGCGAATCGATCAGCACGCGGTCGCGCGGCACCAGTTCGCCGACCGTCAGCCCGGCAAGGATCGCGCGGCTGTCCTCCTCGCGCTGCTCCAGCGTCGCAAGGCGGCGATTGAGCTGCTCTTCGACCTGCACCGCGGCGTTGGTCTGCTGACGCAGCTGAACGATGCTGACGCGCGCACCGCGATCGAGCTCGCCGCGGATTCGTGCTGCCAGCTCGGTGTCGAGCTTCGCGGCATAGCGGTCGACGAGCACCACGCCGTCGACCGCAATCGCATCGCGCTCCATGCGCACATTGAGGCTGTCAACGCGGTCGCTCTCGCCGAGCAGCGAACGGAGTTCGGTTTGCACGACCGAGCGCGCACGCACTTCGCCCGCGAGGCTGTTAAGCGTCAGCGCGAGCGGGATCGAGAGAATCCCGAGCGTGACGATGATCCCCATGACCTGCATCGCGGTATGCTGCGGGGTCAGCGACGGTCCGAATTTGTTGATGCGCGCGATGATCGTCGCGGCAAAGGCGATGGCAAGCGTATTGGTGAGGAAGAGCAACGCGGCGCCAACCGCAAAATCGAAGCGCCCCGTCGCAAGGCCAAAGCCGATCGTCGACAGCGGCGGGACCAGCGCGGTCGCGATAGCGACGCCGACCATCACCCCAGACAGCTTGCGCATGATAGCATAGACGCCGGCGATCCCCCCGACCACCGCAACGCCAAGGTCGAGCAGCGTCGGCTGCGTTCGGGCGCGCAGTTCGGGGGTGACGTCGCGGATCGGCGAGAGCCAGATGATGAACATCGCGACGATGATCGCGACCGCCATCCCCGCCGCCATCGTCACCAGCGAGCGCTTGATCAAATTGCTTTCGAGCGTCGCAAGGCCGAAGCCGACACCCATGATCGGGCCGAGCAGCGGCGATACGAGCATCGCCCCGATGACGACGGCAGTCGAGCTTTGCAGCAGCCCGAGCGTGGCGATCGCCGCCGACAGCGTGATCAGCAGCAGGAATTTCTGGTTAAGCCGTGCATCGCGCGCGACGCTGGCGAGGACAAGCGCGCGGCCGTGGACATCCTCCTCGGCCGCGCTCAGTTCGTCGTCATCGACTTCCCGGCCCGGTCCCGGCCGCGCGGACCGGCGACCACCGGCGCTAAACGGTGCGTCGCCCAGTCCGGGCACTCCGGGATGATTGCCGGCCATATGGGCGGACGGTTAGATCTTGCCGGTCAGTTCGGGCACGGCGCTGAACAGGTCAGCGACGAGGCCGAAGTCGGCAACCTGGAAGATCGGGGCGTCTTCATCCTTGTTGATCGCGACGATCGTCTTCGAATCCTTCATGCCGGCGAGATGCTGGATCGCGCCCGAGATGCCGATGGCGAAATAGACCTGCGGCGCGACGATCTTGCCGGTCTGTCCGACCTGATAGTCGTTAGGGACATAGCCCGCATCGACCGCGGCGCGCGAAGCACCGAGCGCGGCGCCGAGCTTGTCGGCGAGCGGGACAATGACTTCTTCATATTTCTCGGATGAGCCGAGCGCACGGCCGCCCGACACGATGACCTTGGCCGAGGTCAGCTCGGGACGCTCCGACTTGGCGATTTCGGCGCCGACGAAGCTCGAGATGCCGACATCGCTGCCCGCGCCCACGGCTTCGACCGTACCCGAACCGCCCGAGGTCGCGGCCTTGTCGAACGCGGTGCCGCGAACGGTCAGGACCAGCTTTGCATCCGATGATTCGACGGTCGCGATGGCATTGCCGGCATAGATCGGGCGGGTAAAGGTCTTCGGACCCTCGACCGACAGGATTTCCGAAATCTGCATCACGTCGAGCAGCGCGGCGACGCGCGGCGCGATATTCTTGCCGGTGGTCGTCGCGGGCGCGAGGAAGGCGTCGTGGCTGCCCATCAGCTCGGCGACGAGCGGCGCGACATTTTCGGGCAGATTGTGATCGAAAGCGGCATTGTCGGCGATGTGGACCTTGCCAACGCCCGCAATCTGCGCGGCTTCCTTGGCGACCGCATCGACGCCCGAACCGGCGACGAGCAGATGGACTTCGCCGAGCTTCGCAGCGGCGGTGACCACCGCGAGGGTGGCATCCTTGACGGCCTTGCCGTCATGTTCGACCCAAACCAGAGTTTTCATGAATGCACTCCCATCGCCTTGAGCTTGGCAACCAGTTCATCGACATCGGCGACCTTGACGCCGGCCGAGCGGACCGGCGGTTCCGAAACCTTGACGACCTTGACGCGCGGCGCGGTGTCGACGCCGTAGTCGGCGGGGGTCTTGGTATCGAGCGGCTTCGACTTCGCCTTCATGATGTTCGGCAGCGAAGCATAGCGCGGCTCGTTCAGACGCAGGTCGGTGGTGACGATCGCGGGGAGCTTGAGCTTCACCGTTTCAAGGCCGCCATCGACTTCGCGCGTCACATTGACGCTGTCGCCATCGACATTGACCGCGCTGGCGAAAGTGCCCTGCGCCCAGCCGGTGAGCGCGGCGAGCATCTGGCCTGTCTGGTTATTGTCGTCATCGATCGCCTGCTTGCCCAGGATCACGAGACCCGGCGCTTCGGCATCGGCGATCGCCTTGAAGATCTTCGCGAGCGCGAGCGGTTCGACGGCGTCGTCGGTCTGCACGAGGATCGCGCGGTCGGCGCCCATTGCGAGCGCAGTGCGGAGCGTTTCCTGCGCCTTCGCCGGACCGACGCTGATCGCGACGATCTCGGTCGCGACGCCCTTTTCCTTTAGGCGGATCGCTTCTTCGACCCCGATCTCGTCGAACGGGTTCATCGACATTTTGACATTCGCAAGGTCAACGCCCGTGCCGTCGGCCTTGACCCGCGGCTTGACGTTGTAATCGAGCACCCGTTTCACGGGGACGAGGATTTTCATGGGCTCTTGGCTCCTCTCAGCAAATTGTGCACTGCGCCATAGTTGCGCTTTACGTAAACGTCAACCTAGCTTCCCTCTCCCCTTGGGGAGAGGGTTGCGCAGACTTGCCAGCTTGCTGGCTAGTCGAAGCTGGGTGAGGGCGTGAAACGTCGCAGACCCTCACCGAGTCCGACCAGGGCCTGACGGCCCAAGTCTTCCTATCCTCTCCCCCAAGGGGAGAGGTTTCAAGCTCAAGCCGCGCGGACTTCCGCGACGATCTTCTTTGCCGCATCGCCCAGGTCATTTGCCGCAACGATCGGCAGTCCCGAATTGGCGAGGATGTCCTTGCCTTCCTTGACGTTGGTGCCTTCGAGGCGGACGACGAGCGGGACCGACAGATTCACTTCCTTCGCCGCGGCGACGATGCCTTCAGCGATGATGTCACACTTCATGATGCCGCCGAAGATGTTGACAAGGATGCCCTTCACGGCGGGGTCCTTGAGGATGATTTTGAACGCCGCGGTGACCTTTTCCTTGCTCGCGCCGCCGCCGACGTCGAGGAAGTTCGCCGGGAATTCGCCGTTGAGCTTGATGATGTCCATCGTCGCCATCGCGAGCCCGGCGCCATTCACCATGCAGCCGATGTTGCCGTCGAGCTTGATATAGGCGAGGTCATATTCCGACGCCTCGACCTCGGCCGGGTCTTCTTCGGTCAGGTCGCGCAGTTCGGCGAGGTCCTTGTGACGGAACATCGCATTGCCGTCGAAAGCCACCTTGGCGTCGAGCACGAGCAGTTCGTCGCCATCCTTCCCTTCGCAGACTGCGAGCGGGTTGATTTCGATCTGCTCGGCATCGGTGCCGAGGAACGCGGCATACAGGCCGGCGAGGACCTTGGAGGCCTGCTTGGCGAGGTCGCCCGACAGGCCGAGTGCTGCGGCGACGCTGCGGCCATGGTGCGGCTGGAGGCCCGTGGCGGGATCGATGATGATCGTGTGGATCTTTTCCGGCGTGTCGTGCGCGACGGTTTCGATGTCCATGCCGCCCTCGGTCGAGGCGACGACCGCGATGCGGCTCGACCCACGGTCGACGAGCAGGGCGAGGTAGAATTCCTGCTTAATGTCGGCGCCATCGGTGATGTAAAGACGATTAACCTGCTTGCCATGCTCGCCGGTCTGGATCGTCACCAGCGTATTGCCGAGCATGTCCTTGGCATGCGCTTCGACCTCTTCGATGGTCTTGGCAAGGCGGACGCCGCCCTTGGCATCGGGGCCCAGCTCCTTGAACTTGCCCTTGCCGCGGCCGCCCGCATGAATCTGCGATTTCACGACGTAAAGCGGTCCGGGGAGTTGCTTCGCCGCGGCGACGGCTTCCTCGACGCTCATCGCAGCAATGCCCTTGGGCACGGCAACGCCAAATTTCGCGAGCAGTTCTTTCGCCTGATATTCGTGGATGTTCATGAGGTCTGCCGGGCCTTTCGACTCTGATGCGGGAGAGAATTGCCGCCGCATAAGCACAAGTAGCGCGGCAAGGCTACCCCTGCCACGTCCAGAAAATCTTGGACTGCCGAAAGCGCGGGCTAAGTCGTTAGCGCAGCGCGCAAAGCGCCGCAGAACTGGTCGAGACGGTCAGTATCTCGGGATCCTTCAGCGCGCGGACCTTGCGAAAAAACTGCTCGAGCGTGAGATCGGTGACATGCCTGTCCTTGAGGCTGCCGAGCGCCGACAGGCGGCGTAGCTGGAGCAGCGACAGCCGGTCGACCATGCGTTCGGCCATGCACGCCGACATCGCCTTCGACAGGCCGGCATTGTTGAGCCCGGTGCGCAGCCGCGTTTCGGGGGTCGCGCATCCGGCGAGCGCGAGCGTCAGCAGCATGGGAAGAAGCAGAAAGCGTTTCATCGCCTTGGCCTATAGTGACAACGGCCGTGAACCCCAAGGCCGTTTGTCCTGAGGAGCCATCGAGCTTGTCGAATTGGCGTCTCGAAGGACACTGCCACACGCCGGCGCCCTTCGAGAAGCGCCTCTTCGGCTGCCTTGCAGGCGCTCAGGACAGGCTTCGACTTCGCTCCGTCTCTTCTCAGGACAAACGGATGAAAATGCTCAGCGCCCGTGAAATTCAGCGACGGCGCTCGAAACCGACTGCATCAACGCCATGCGCGCGGGAATGCTCGAAGTGGTCGTGCCCAGCATCACGACGATCGCATAGCGGGTGCCGTCGGGCGCGGTGGCGATGCCTATGTCGTTATAGCCCGCGGTCATGCCGCCCAGATTCTGCCCGGTCCCGGTCTTGTGCATGAATTTCCAGCCCGGCGGCAACCCGGCCTTCAGCCGCCGCGGCCCGCTTCGCGTGCGGCTCATCACGTCTTGCAGATATTCGGTCGATTCGGGCGACAAAAGCGTGCCGCGCGCGAGCCGTGTCAGCGCGCTGGCGATCGCGGCGGGGCTGGCGCCATCGACCGGGTTGGCAAGATAATTGTCCATCGCGGCGCGCCGTGTCGCGGCCGGCAACCGGGCGCGCGCGGCTTCGAAATTGCGCCCGACCGAATAGCTTTGCTGCCACGTCAGTCCCGCGGTGCCGGCCTGCAAAAGCCGCTCGCCGGGGCCAAAACGGATCGCGCCCAGATCTTTTTTCGCGATGAAGGCGCGCACGGCATCGGGGCCGCCGACGGTGCGCAGCAGGCTGTCGTTCGCGGTGTTGTCGCTCTGCGTGATCGCGGTCTCGATCAACTCGCGTACGCTCATCGTCACCGATCCCTCACCGCGCACGCGCGCGGCGAGAGGTTGGTAGAACAGGGTAAGGTCTTCGGGGCCGATGCGGACACGCTGGCCCAGCGTCAGACGGCCCTGGTCGACCGCATCGAGCACCGTCAGCGTGACCCACAGCTTCGACACGCTCTGCTGCGGGAACAGGTCGCCGCCGCGCTGGGACAGGGCCCATTCGCCATCGATGCGCTGCACCGCGATGCCGGTCTTGCCGGGAAAGGCGCGCCAGAGTTGATAGATACGGTCGTTGAGCCCGGCGGGGGCGCGGCGGAAGCCGGGGTCCAGCGGCCCCGCAGGGCGCGGCATCTGCGAGCGCACAGGCTGCCCGATCGGAACGGTCACTGCGCCGGACGGACTGCGCACTGCGGCCTGCGGCTGCGTGCGCGGCTGCGGCACGATCGCGGCGCTGCTGACGCAGCCCGCGAGCACCACGGCGCTCATCGACACGGCAAGGAGCGGCCTGACCGATAGTTTAACCTTCATTCAATCCCCGCATTTGCGACTTTTCATCCCGACCCCGTTCGGACATTTTCTGCGTCACGCAGGTGCGCGGGAGGGGCCAGCGATTTGCGGTGAATGATTCTTCTGCCGCGACCAATGGCGGGAACCCTCGGGTTCAGGGAGCGGGCCTGGCCCGGACCATGTCGGGATAGAGCCGCTTCAACGCCGCGAGTTTCGGCGCGTCCCAGCGCAGGATATAGCCGTTCTTCGGATTGCGACGCATGAAATCCTGATGATTCGCCTCGGCAGGATAGAAACGCTTGTACGCCTCGACCGGCACGACGATGGGCTTGGCGAAATATTTGCCCTTGCCGATCTGCGCGAGATAGGCGGTCGCGACCCGCCGCTGGCTGGCGTCGAGCGGCACGATCGCGGCGCGATATTGCGGCCCGCTGTCGGGGCCCTGCCGATTTTTCAGCGTCGGGTCGGCGACCACCGAGAAAAGGACGCGCAGCAGGCTGCCATAGCTGACCTGCGTCGGGTCATAGACGATGCGAACCGCCTCGGCATGGCCCGACTTGCCGTCGTGGGTCAGTTCATATCTGGCGGTCGCCGCGCTGCCGCCATGATAGCCCGATTCGACCGAAATCACGCCTTTGACGTTCGAAAAGACGCCTTCGACGCCCCAGAAACAGCCGCCCGCGAGCACGGCGGTCGCGCGCTTCGAATTCACGGCGGGATCGACGAGCGCTGCGGGCAGCTTGACGACGCTTTCGGCCTGCGCCGGGGTGCATTGCGCGACGACCGCGCCTGCGACCAGCGCCGTTACGGCGCGAAGCGAAAGGCTGCGCCGCAGCAGCGTCATGCGGGGATCGGCAGCGCCGGCTGATTGAGCACGATATAGGTTGCGCCAATCGCGAAGCCAGCGAGCATGGTCAGGAACCAGTCGGAGCGGAGCATGGAGAGCATAGTGGGCCTCTTTTTTCATATCTGTCAGTTCGCGGCCTGGACCGCATTGGTTACACCGACGATATGGAGCGCCCCGACCAGCCGTGCAGTGATGGCAGTCACCCTAATGCGAATGACTTACTATCCGGTGAACCGGGCGGTTAACCGCCGTTCAGGTTCAAATAGTCGCCACCACCGGGATTACAAGACCGATCGGTACAAAATAATCTTGCGTGCTTGAAATGACGCTTAACAGAGCGCGGCGCACGCCTGCTGGATGCGCACGCACGCCTCCTTTAGCACCGCTTCCGACGTCGCGTAGGAAACGCGGAACGCGGGCGACAGGCCAAAGGCGCCGCCGTGCACCGCCGCAACCTTGGCGCTGTCGAGGAAATAATCGATCAGCGCTTCGTCGCTGTCGATCGGCTTGCCGTCGGGGGTTTTCTTTCCCATGCACCCGCTCGCGTCGGGATAGACATAAAAAGCGCCGTCGGGGGTCGGGCAGTTGAGGCCCGGCGCGTCGTTGAGCATCGCGACGACCATGTCGCGGCGCTTTCTAAACGCCGCGTTGCGGTCATCGAGGAACTGCTGCGGCCCGCCGAGCGCAGCGGCGGCGGCGGCCTGCGCGATCGAACAGGGGTTCGACGTCGACTGCGACTGCAGCTTGCCCATCGCCTTGATGATCCATGCCGGGCCGCCGGCATAGCCGATGCGCCAGCCGGTCATCGCATAGGCTTTCGAACAGCCGTTCACCGTCAAGATGCGGTCGATCAGGTCGGGGCAGCGCTCAGCGAAGGTCGAAAATGCGAAATCGGCGTACCAGACATGCTCATACATATCGTCGGTCATCACCATCACATGCGGATGGCGGCGGATGACTTCGCCGAGCGCGTCGAGCTCTTCGCCCGAGTAAGCGGCGCCCGACGGGTTCGACGGCGAGTTGAACATCACCCAGCGCGTCTTTGCGGTGATCGCGGCGTCGAGCTGTGCCGGGGTGATCTTGTAATTTTGCGCCGCCGTGCCCTCGATGATTACCGGCGTGCCGCCCGCAAAGGCGACGATGTCGGGGTAGCTGACCCAATAGGGGGCGGGGATGATCACCTCGTCGCCCGGATCGACGGTCGCGACGAGCGCGTTGAACAGCGTGTGCTTGCCGCCGACATTGACCGTGATCTGGTCGAGCCCGAAGTCGAGTCCATTGTCGCGGCGAAACTTGCCGCGGATCGCTTCCTTCAGCGCGACCGTGCCGTCGACGAGCGTATATTTGGTCTGGCCGTTACGGATCGCCTCGATCGCCGCTTCCTTGACGAAGTCCGGCGTGTCAAAATCGGGCTCGCCCGCGCTCAGGCCTATCACGTCGACGCCCGATGCTTTCAGCGCCGACACGCGCGCGGTCATCGCGAGCGTCGCCGACGGCTGGATACGATTGAGGGCGGCGGAGACATGGGGCTTTAGCGACATGACGATATCTTCCGTGGCTTGCGCGGTCGGGCTGCAAAAGGACAGGAAATTGCGCGGGGCCGCGCCTAAAGCGTCTAACCGATATTCGCAAGCGTGCAGCTTGATAATTTACCCATGCAGCAAGCCCATCAGTCCATCGAGGATGCCGCAGCGTCCGCCAGCCGCGCGGGGATCAACCCGCGGAGCGAATTGCCGATAAAAAATCCGCTCTCCAGATCGGCGAGCCGCAGATGCGATTCGACCGCGCGGCCTTTTTCGATCAGCTCGGCGCGCAGCACGCCGGGAAGCAGCCCCAGCGCCAGCGGCGGGGTCAGCAATTGCCCGCCGCGTTCGACGAAGATATTGCTCCAGCTCCCTTCGGTGACGAATCCCGGCTCGTCGACGAACACGACCTCGGCCGCGCCGCTGTCGTGCCGCGCACTGTCATAGGCGGCGCGCAGGCTGGTCTTGTGGGTCAGGCGGAAATCGCCCGCCGCCATCGGAGCGGGCCGCACCGCGACGGGCACCGGCAGTTCGGCGAGCCGCGGCAACGGCGACACCTCGACCGCGAGCGCGCCCGACGGCGCCAGCCGCATCCGAACACGCGCGGCGCTGCGCAGGCGGAAGGTTGCCGATTGCAGGCTGTTGCGCGCGCCGTGCCGGTCGAAGGTGAACCCCAAAACCGCGGCGCTCGCCTTCATGCGCGCCAGATGGCCTTCGACCCGCTGGACGCCCTCCACCGGATCAAAGAACATCGTTTCGATGAGGTCGAAGCTTTCCCCCGCTGCGCCCACAAATTCCCCCTTGGCCAGACATTCGCGCCATTCTTCAGCCGGTTCGCTGTCGGCGACGATTCCCGATCCCAGTCCCAGCGTGGCGCAAGCAGGACCGTCCTGCAAGGCGCTTTGCGGTAACAAAAGCGTCCGGATCGCAACATTGAACGCCGCATCGCCCCCCGGCTCGATGAACCCGATCGAGCCCGTATAGAGCCCGCGCGCATCCGTCTCCAGCGCGTCGATGATTTCCATCGCGCGCACTTTCGGCGCGCCGGTGATCGACCCGCACGGAAAGGCCGCGCGCAGCACGTCGACCGCGCCGACACGCTCGGGCAACCGCGCACTGACATCGGAAACAAGCTGATGAATCGTCGGAAAGCTCTCGACGCGGAACAGGTCCGGCACCGCAACCGATCCCGGCACCGCGACGCGCGACAGATCGTTGCGAATCAGGTCGACGATCATCAGATTTTCGGCGCGTTGCTTGGGATCTTCGGAAAGGTCGCGCGCCGCGGCCGCATCGGCCTCGACATCGGCAAGCCGCGCCGCGGTTCCCTTCATCGGCCGCGCCATGACCTGCCCCTCGCGCAGCGCGAAGAAAAGCTCGGGCGAGTGTGAGACGATGGCCTGCTCGCCGGTCCAGATCACCCCGCCGTAACCCGCGCGCGCCGTCCGCCGCAGCCGCGCGTGCAACGCGAGCGGATTGCCGAGCACCGGGACATCGGCGCGAAAGGTGAAGTTGGCCTGATAGATGTCGCCCGCGCGGATCAGCGCGAGGACGGCTTCGACTGCGGCGAGATAGTCGGCGCGGCCGACGCGCGGTGCGACCCGGCCGATCCACGCCGACGCCGGATCGGGGAGCAGGGCCGCCACTTTGTCGGCGTCGATCCGCCGCACCCCGCTGAACAACCCGAACCAGCCGAGCGGGGCGTCGCCGGTTTCGGTATCGACCGCACCGCGCCACGCCGGCGCGAGCGCCTTGCCGGCCTCATAGGTCAGATAGCCCGCCGCGTGGAGCCCGCGAGCCTGCGCGGCTTCAAGCGCAGAAAGCAACGCCGGAACCTCGGCCGCCGAATAGGCCGTCAGCACATCGACGGGATCGACGAACAGCCGCGCTGCCGCCGCGCCTTCGACGCGCGCATCGTCGAGCAGGACGAAGGGCGGACAGTCCGGCCCCGGAAGCGGGATCGCGGCGCTGCCCGTCATCGCGGTATCGTCATCGGGGTATCATGGATGCCGGTCGCGTGCCGGTGGTCAGCGGTCGCGCTTCATGCGGATCGTGCGGCCGCCGTCGACCGTCGCGAAATAGCTGCCCATCGTCGCGACCTTGATCTTCACCTTCTGTCCCGGTTTCGGCTGGCGCGGCAGGCGGGTGGTGTCGATCTGCACCCACACCGCGTCATCTTCCATCACGAACGTATATTTGCCCGAGCGGTCGATACTCACCGAACGGATCGTCGTTTCGATTTCCCTGACCTCATCCTCGTCGCCGCCGAAAATTCCGCCGAGTTTCGGGAAGGAAAAGCCGAACAGCCCGCGCCGCGCCTTCTTGGCGGTCTCGCGGTCGGTGAAGGTGATTTCGCGCGCCTGATCGGCGCTCGACAGCTCGCCGACCTCGCGGTCGAAACAGGCGAGGCGCGCCGCTGGATCGGCGATGTCGCGGCAGGCATAGAGTTCGCGGATCTGCGCCGGCTGGGCCGGCGGCAGCTTGTCCTTCGCGGCCGCCGGAACGGCAAGAGCACAGGCAAAAAGGACGATCGGCGTGGCGGCACGCGATAACAGCTGCAACATGGCAAAACCCCTGGCGAAGACAATATGCGCTGCCTAGCCGCCCCGGCTGCGCGCCGCAAGCGAGCCCGGTTGCAAATCAACGCTTACTGACCCTAGTGTAAGGAACCCCGCCTATTCGAAGAGGATATCACCCCCCGATGGACAGCCGCTTTTCCTGGTCGACCGATTATCGCCACCCCACGGCCTGGGATCAGGAATTCGCGCCATTGTCGCTGCCCGACATGCTCGCCGCCAGTGTCGCGCGGCGCGGCGATGCGCCGATGCTCGATTTCCTCGGCCGCCAGTTCAGCTATGCCGAGGTCGCGCGCGGCGCGGCGCGGGTCGCGCGCGGGCTGCAACAGCGCGGCATCGTCAAGGGCAGCCGCGTCGGCCTCTTCCTGCCCAATGTGCCGCATTATGTCGCAGCCTATTATGGCGCGCTCGCCGCGGGCGCGACGGTGGTCAATTTCTCGCCGCTCTATACCGTCGCCGAACTCGAGGCGCAGGTCGAGGATTCGGGCACCGAGCTGCTGTTTACGATCAGCGCCGCAGCGCTGCTTCCCACCGCCCTGAAAGTGCTCGACGGGTCGAGCCTCAAGCGGCTCGTCGTCGGCTCGGTCGCGGGCGGGCTCCCCGCGACGAAATCAATGCTTTACCGCCTGTTCAAGCGCAGCGAAGTCGCGGCCCTGCCCGCCGACCCGCGCATCATCCGTTTCTCGGCGCTAACCGACAATGACGGCAAGCCGGAGCCTGCCGCAATCGATGCTGCACAGGACATCGCGCTGATCCAATATACCGGCGGCACCACCGGGACGCCCAAGGGCGCCAAGCTGACCCACCAGAACCTCACCGCCAATGCGCGGCAGGTGAATGCCATCGATCCCGATCATGACGCCGCCGACCGCATCCTCGGCGTGCTCCCCTTTTTCCACGTCTTTGCGAACACCTGCGTGCTCAACCGCACGATCCTCAATGGCGGCGCGATCACGATGCTGCCGCGTTTCGATGCGAAGCAGGCGCTCGACGCGATCACGCGGACGAAAACGACCGCGCTGCCGGGCGTGCCGACGATGTACCAGGCGCTTCTCGATCATCCCGATCTGGCGAAGACCGACTTCTCGTCACTGCGCATCTGTATCTCGGGCGGCGCGCCGATGCCCGCCGAACTGCGCGAGAAATTCACCGCCGCAACCGGCGCCTCGCTCGTCGAAGGCTATGGCCTCACCGAAAGCTCGGGCGTTGTTGCGACCAATCCCTATGACGGCCCGGTGCGGCCCGGCACGATCGGCCAGCCGATCCCTGCGACGCATATCCGCCTGCTCGACAAGGAAGACCCGTCAAAGGATGCGCCGGACGGCGAGCCCGGCGAACTCGCGGTCAAGGGACCGCAGATCATGCAGGGCTATTGGAACCGGCCCGAAGCCGACAAGGACAGCTTCACCGACGACGGATGGCTGCGCACCGGTGACGTCGCGGTGGTCGAGGAGGGCGGCTATATCCGCATCGTCGACCGGCTGAAGGACATGATCGCGGTCGGCGGTTTCAAAGTCTACCCGAGCGTGATCGAGGCGCATCTGTACGAACATCCGGCCGTGAAGGAAGCGATCGTCCTCGGCGTGCCCGACGCCTATCGCGGCGAAGCGCCCAAGGCCTTCGTCACGCTCGAGGATGGTTTCGACGTCAGCGGCGAAGCCCTCGCCGCGTGGCTCAACCCCCAGCTTGGCAAGCATGAGCGGGTGAACGCGGTCGAGGTGCGGCTGAACCTGCCCAAGACGATGATCGGCAAGCTCGACCGGAAGGCGCTGCGCGCAGAAGAGGGCGCATAGGCACCTTGCCCGCCCCCTTGATGGGGGAAGGATAGGACACCTTGCGCCTTCGGCGCCAGGCGGCGTTGGATGAGGGCAGGAGAATTTTGCGATGTCCACAATGTGACATTGTAACCTTTGGCATGATATGCCATATCCAGCGTCGCAATTGCACCAACGGAGAATCGGGTGACCCAAGTCGCCAGCCCTGCCCTTGTTCTGACGCGTCTCGGCGCGGTGATGCGGGCTGCGCGCGACGCGCGGCCGCTGACCGCGCTCAGCGGCGACCAGCTGGCCATGGGGCTGTCAGGGCTGTGCCTTGTCCATTGCCTCGCGACGACGGTGTTTTTCGCCTCGATCGCCTCGGTCGGCGGGGTTTTCCTCGACAATCACCTGTTTCACGAGATCGGCCTGATCGTTGCGATCGGCTTTGCGCTGATCACACTCGTATCAGGCGTGCTCAGCCATGGTTATATGATGCCCTTCGCGGTCGGCAGCTTCGGGCTCGGCATGATGGCGGGCGCGCTGGCGCGGCCGCACGACGGCAGCGAAGTGGTCGCAACGATGATCGGCGTCGCGGTCGTCGCCTTGGGTCACGACCTCAACCGCCGCGCGCGGCACTGATCGCACCGGATCGGAGATGTCCGCAACTTGCGGGCGCCCCATAAACAGCCTACATTGAACCGTAGTTAGCGCGGGATTTCCCACGCCTGAGGAAACGCCAATGGGCAAGCATGACCATGCGCACGTCGAGGCCAGCGGCGCCTCGCTCGCCAAGGCGGCGCAAACCGCGCTCGAGGGCGCGGGCGAAGCGTGGACCGACATGCGATCGCAGATTTTCGACGCGGTCGCCGCAATCGGCAAGCCCGCGAGCGCCTATGAAATCGCCGACATCGTGTCGCAAAAGCGCGGCAAGCGCGTTGCGCCGAACAGTGTTTACCGCATCCTCGACCTGTTCGTCGCGAACAACCTCGTCCGCCGCGTCGAGAGCGCGAACGCCTTTGTCGCGAACAGCCACCCCGGCTGCCTCCACGACTGCATCTTCCTGATCTGCGACAGCTGTGGCAGCGCGGTGCATGTCGACAACGACACCCTGTCGACCGGCGTCCGCGCCGCCGCCAACGCGACCGGTTTTGCCGCCGAACGCCCGGTGATCGAGGTGCGCGGCAAATGTGCTGAGTGCCAATAAGGTGAGCCGCCGCGCTCCCCCGGACAGCTAGAGCATGTTCGGGGGGCTTCAGCATGGGATCGAAGCACAACGGACGCCCACGCCGACGCGCGCGTGGGTCTGGACGCTGGCGTTCGGCGTCGCCACGCTCCTCTTCGGCCTCTATCTGGGTCAGACATTCCCGCAGTCGGGCCATGACATCGCCCCCGGCTATGGCGCGCCTGTCCTCGCGTTCGAATTCGCCGGCGGTCAGGCCGACCTCGAAGCGATCTTTGGCTTCTATACCGATCCCGAACAGGTCACGCGCCTCGCCGCGATGCGAACGGGCAACGAGCGCGACTATCTCTATATGCTGCTCTACACGGGCTTTCTGATCAGCGGCTGCATCGCGCTGTGGCACGAGCTTCGCTTCCGCGCGCTTCTGGCGGCGGCGGTGCTGCCAATCGCGGCAGCGCTCAGCGACGCATATGAAAATTACCTGCTCTTCGACATCCAGGCGGCTTTCACGCTCGGAGACTATTCGCCGGCGATGGCGAGCCTGCCCTACCCCGTCGCCGCCAAATTCCTGCTTCTTGCCGCGACCAATGTCGTGATCGGCGCTGCGGCGACGCAAATGGGACGCTGGTGGGCGTTGTTCGGCACCATCGCGATCCTCGCCGCCATCCCGACGGTGATGGCGATCATCACCCCCGCTGCCTTCGCGTGGGCGCTGATCCCCTCGGCGGCGGGTGGCTGGCTGCTGCTGCTCGCGCTTGCCGCGGCGGGCAGCTGGCGGGGGTTGGCGCACAAACGCCCTTTGGTCGATTTCGAGGCCGCTGCGACCGAGCCGCCCGCCCTGCCCGCCGCCGAACCGGGACGTCCGGTATTCGGCCGACGCCGGACCTGAGGCGACACACCCATTTCGTCATCCCGGCGAAGGCCGGGATGACGAAATGGGCGATACGAACATCTTTCCGTCGCGGCCTGCCGGGTCTAGGGAAGCGCCGAATCCTTAAAAAAGGGCGAAAGGCTGCATATGAACACCGTGATCATCCGCGAAGACGACCTGATCGAAACGATCGCCGACGCGCTCCAATATATCAGCTATTTCCATCCGATGGATTATATCCGCGCGCTCGGCGCCGCCTATGAGCGCGAGGTGTCGCCCGCCGCCAAGGACGCGATGGCGCAGATCCTCTCGAATAGCCGCATGTGCGCCGAGGGGCACCGCCCGATCTGCCAGGACACCGGCATCGTCACCGTCTTCATCAAATGGGGCATGGACTGCCGCCTCGATAGCCCGCGCAGCCTGCAACAGGTCGTCGATGAGGGTGTGCGCCGCGCCTATCTCCACCCCGAAAACAAGCTGCGCGCCTCGATCCTCGCCGACCCCGCGTTCAGCCGCGTCAACACCAAGGACAATACCCCCTCGGTGCTCAACGTCGAAATGGTCCCCGGCGCGAAGGTCGTGATCGACGTCGCCGCGAAGGGCGGCGGCAGCGAGAATAAGTCGAAGTTCAAGATGATGAACCCCAGCGACAGCATCGTCGACTGGGTGCTCGAAATGGTGCCGCAGATGGGCGCCGGCTGGTGCCCGCCGGGGATGCTCGGCATCGGCATCGGCGGCACCGCCGAAAAGGCGATGCTGCTCGCCAAGCAATCGCTGATGGACCCGATCGACATGACCGAACTGCTCGCGCGCGGACCGAGCAATCCGACCGAAGAATTGCGCATCGAGCTGTATGAAAAGGTCAACGCGCTCGGCATCGGCGCGCAGGGGCTTGGCGGCCTCGCCACCGTGCTCGACGTCAAGATCGCCGACTGGCCGACGCACGCCGCGTCGAAGCCCGTCGCGATGATCCCCAATTGCGCCGCGACCCGCCACGCGCACGTCACGCTCAACGGTAGCGGCCCCGCCTTCCTCGAACCGCCGGTGCTCGCCGACTATCCGCAGATCGACTGGAAGCCCGACACGGCGGCGATCCGCGTCGACCTGGACAATCTCACTCCCGAAGTCGTCGCCAGCTGGAAGCAGGGCGACCGCCTCCTCCTCAATGGCAAGATGCTCACCGGCCGCGACGCGGCGCATAAGCGCATCGCCGACATGCTCGCGAAGGGCGAAGCGCTGCCCGTCGAATTCAAGGGCCGCGTGATTTACTATGTCGGCCCGGTCGATCCGGTCGGCGAGGAAATCGTCGGCCCCGCCGGCCCGACGACCGCGACGCGCATGGACAAATTCATGGACATGATGCTGGGTCAGGGCCTGCTCGCCTGCGTCGGCAAGGCCGAACGCGGCCCCGCCGCGACGCAGGCGATCGCGAGGCACAAAAGCGCCTATCTGATGGCGGTCGGCGGCGCCGCCTATCTCGTGTCGCGCGCGATCAAGGGCAGCCAGGTCGTCGGCTTCGCCGACCTTGGCATGGAAGCGATCTACGAATTCGAGGTCAGCGATTTCCCCGTCACCGTCGCGGTCGACAGCGAAGGCCAGAACGTCCACGTCAACGCCCCGATGCTGTGGCAGAAGCGGATCAAGGACGAAGGGTTGCTGGAGAAGGCGTGAGTTTTCCTTGTTAGGAATGCTGCTACAAGGTTGTCATTTGGAGCGCCGTAAAATGTGTAGCTATTGAGATGATCCCACAAACCCAGGGATCATCTCGATGGACAACAACGACCGGGTAGCCAGACTGTTACATCGCATTCAGGGCAAAGGCCTGACTTTCCCCTCCCCGTCATCCCGGCGAGGGCCGGGGTCTCACCCTATTGACCAGAAATCTCCGTATCGACATCGCATAACGGTAAGTCCCCGACACGGCCTTGCGTTTCGCTGCCGATCCGGCACATTGCTTCGCATACGAAGCAGGCAGGGGGCGCATGATGGATTTCCGTAACGTCGACAAACTGAACCGCCGCGACATGATTCGCGGGACCGCGATGCTCGGGGCGGGCGCCGCCTTCATGCAGCCGCTTCCGCTCTGGGCGCAGTCGGGCACGATGGCGGATATCCGCAAAGCCGCCGAAGCGGGCAAGGACGCCTCGATCAAGCGCATCCGCGACTGGATCGCCCTCCCCTCGATCGCCGCCGAGAACCGCAGCATGGCCGAGGGCGCGGCCTATATGGCCGAGCTCGCAAAGGATGCGGGTTTCACCAATGTCGAGATCGTGCCGACCGACGGTCATCCCGGCGTGTTCGGCACGATCGACGTCGGCGCACCGCGTACGCTCGGCATCTATTTCATGTATGACGTCAAGCAGTTCGACCCCGCCGAATGGTCGTCGCCGCCGCTCGAAGGCAAGATGGTCGAGCGCCCCGGTTTCGGACAGGCGATCATGGGCCGCGGCGCGGTGAACCAAAAGGGGCCCGAGGCGACCTTCCTCGCCGCGCTCCACGCGATCCGCGCCGCCGGGCGCAAACTGCCGGTGAACATCGTGCTCGTTTGCGAGGGCGAAGAAGAAATTGGCTCACCCCACTTCCGCCAGATCGCGACCAAACCCAACATCCTCGCCGCGCTCAAGAAGTGCGAGGGCATTTTCATCCCCTTCGCCTCGCAGGGCAAGACCGGCAATGTCACGGTTAACTTGGGCTCGAAGGGCATCATCGAACTCGAGCTGATCGCGAGCGGTGAAAAATGGGGCCGCGGACCCAAGGGCGACGTGCATTCGAGCCTCAAAGCCATGGTCGACTCGCCCGCCTGGCGGCTGGTGCAGGCGCTGCAGACGCTCGTTACGCCCGACGGCAACAAGCCCGTGATCGAGGGGTGGTACGAAAATGTCCGTCCGCTCACGACACGCGAAAAGACGCTGATCCGCGAAGCCGCAAAGGCGGGCGATGAAGCCGCGCAGAAGGCGGCGCTCGGCATCACCCACTGGATCGACAATCTCTCCTACCCCGACGCGCTCACCCGCCTCGCGCAGGAGCCGACGGTTAATATCGAGGGACTCGTCGCGGGCTACACCGGCCCCGGCGGCAAGACGATCCTCCCCGGCAAGGCGGTCGCCAAGCTCGACCTCCGCCTCGTCCCCAACCAGACGCGCGCCGAGGCCGAAAAGAAACTTCGCGCACATCTCGACAAGCATGGCTTCACCGATGTCGAGGTGAATGTATCGGGCGGCTATGACCCGACCGAGGTCGCTGAGGACAGCCGCCTCGTCCGCTCCGAACTCGCGACCTACAAAAAGCTTGGCATCGCGACGAGCATCAACCCGCGCATGGCGGGCAGCTGGCCCGGCGCGACCTTCACCGCGCCGCCGGTGTCGATCCCCGCCGCCCATTTCGGTATCGGCCACGGCTCGGGCGCGCATGCCCCCGACGAATATTTCCTGATCGATTCGACCAACCCCAAGGTCGCGGGGCTTGTCGACGCGACGATGGGCTTCGCCGAATTCCTCTACGTGCTGGCGGCAATCAAATAGGGTGGGACCGATGAGCGACCTCAACGGCGTCGCGCATGTCATCCTGACCGCGGGCGACTTCGCGCGCTCGACCACCTTCTGGCGCGACATGATTGCCCATCTTGGCCTCAAGCTCGTGCTCGACAGCGAGCATATGCTTTATGGCGTCGGCGGGCGCACCGCGATCGGCATCCGCACGGGCAGCCCGGAAAATGCCGGCAAGCGGTTCGATCAGGGCGCGCCAGGGCTGCATCACGCCTGCTTCCGGATGCGCGACCGCGCGGCGGTCGACGCGGTGCATGCCTTCCTCGCGGCCCGCGATGATATTCAGATCGTCCACGAACCGCAGGAAGAGCCATGGGCGCCCGGCTATTATTCGGTGCTGTTCGAGGACCCCGACGGCATCCGCATCGAGTTCAACCATGTCCCCGGCGCCGGCCTGCTGGCCGAAGGAGAGCAGATCGGCGGCGCGAACGCGTTCGATTAGAAGCCGTAGACCAGCGTGAAACGCGTCTGCGTGTCGACGCTCTCGATGCCCGGCGGCGGGCTCGTGTCGATCTGCGCCGAATAGGCGATGCGCGCCGACAATGCGCCGGTCAGCTTGGCGTTGAGCGCGGTCTGAGAGCTGGTCGAGCCATTCGCTTCGCCGATGATCGTCGACGCGACCTGCGTCAACCGCAGCGTCGGTGAAATCTGCCACCCGAAATCCACGCCCGCGAGCGCGGTGAGTTCGGTATCTTCCTCGCCACTCACAAAGTCGGTCTGGCGAAACGCCGGCCCGCCCTTCACGCTCAGCGTCATCTTCTTGCTGTCGAAGACCTTGTAGCCAAGCCCGCCCGACAGGTTCCAGCGCGTGTCGTAGCCGAGAATCCGGTCATGCTCCCAGCGCGCCAGACCAAAGGCAAAGGTCCGGTCGTTGATCCTGTATTGCGGCTCCAACTCGCCCAGATAACGTTCGACCGCCGTCTTGCCGTTGGTGCGTTGATAATCGGCCTGCGCGCGAAACTTGTGCGTCCAGTCGATCCCGTTGCGTGCCAGAGCGACGCCGGCGCTCAGCCCCACCGAATTGGTGTTGCCGCTGCTCTGCGACGCGCCGATCTGCCCTTCGCCTTTCCAACGCTGCCAGAATTTCGCCGCCGCCAGTCGGGCGCGTTCGGCTGCCGCCGCCTCGTCCCTCAGGCGCTGCCGTTCGGCGCGATAGGCGAGCAGCCGTGCCTCGATCTCTGCCGCATCTTCGGGGTTGGTCTCCTTGGCGAGCTTTGCCACCGCCTCGACATCGGCATCCTTGGCGCTCGCCATCGCGGCATCGAGCATATTCTGCACCGGGTCGAACGGCACCGGCGGCGGGTGCCCGCTCCGGTAATAGGCAAGCAGCGCGTCGATTTCGCCGATATTGGCGGGATGGGTCCTTCTGGCGAATTTGACGACCGCTTCGACATCGTCATTCTCGCCGCTCGCAAAGGCGGCGTCGATCATCGCACGCACCGCATCGGGCAACATGGGGTCAGGCTCCATCATCGCCGTGGGAACCGGATTGGCAAGCACCGGGTCGGCGAGCACGGGGTTCGGCTGCGGCGGGTCGATCGGTTCCTGCGCCGCCTGCGCCGGACCGGCCGCGCCAAGGATGAGGGGGGCGAGCGGCAGGCAAAGCGCGGCCAATCGGGGGAGAGTTGTCACCGAAGACGTCCTTCTCTGGGGGCAGGATCCGGGTTCGTTCGATCGCGCGCGCGAGGCCGACGCGCCTGCGATGCCATGCTATAGCCCGAAAGTCGCTGGCATTTCCACCCCGCCTGCCCCATCTGCAAACCTATGCTGATTGCGATCATCGCCATATTCTGCGCCGGCGTCGGCAATTTCGCGATGCACCGCGCCTTCATGGAAAGCGACGATCCGCTGATCCAGCAGATGGTCAAACCGCTCGCGGACAAGGTCGGGCCGAACATCACCTATATCTTCGAATTCCTGCTGCTCGTCGGCGCGATGGCGATCGCGACGCGAAACTGGTTCACCGCGTTGATGCTCTATGGCCTCTACACCATCTTCAACGCGATGGCGTTCAGCTGGATCATGCAAAGACCACGGTGAGCCGTGAGGCAGGATTCGACCGATTGAAGACGTTGGCTTATATCACGAGCCATCCCACAACCAGACATCGGTGGATCAAGTGCAACGTTCTTCTGAAACTGGCCTACACTAGGGGATAAGAGCCGGATCACCACTTTTGGGTTTCGGCATGCTCACGACATATATCCGTCTGAAGCCAAGTGACTGATACGTTTTACGGGCAACCGACAGGCAGTCTTCTGAAACCGGATCGAAGCGGAAGACCATTAGGACATCTCTTGGCCCGGACCACTCCTTGGCAAGCCGCGGAACCATTTCGAGGTCTACCGCAGCCCCATTCCAATCGTAACCGCATCCCTCGTCGTTCTCTCCCACCGTCAAATATGGAATAACCGGGGGCTTCGGCGTGCACGCAGGAAGCGAAATCGATAGCAATACGGCCGTGGCGCTGATGCGAGCTATGGTCATCTAAGAGAACCGAAGCAGATCATAAAATATCGCAAATGCAAAAACGACCGATCTCATTGATGGTAGTCACATGAGCGGGCATTCTGCTTCCCACCCCAAAACGGGCAATGAGACCGCGGCCTTACGCCACCCCGTGATACCACCACACCCCGTCGCGATCCTCGCGCCTGACGCGCCCTTCGACCTCGAGCCGCTTCAGATGCGCAAGCGCCTCGCCGGTGGCAAGGCCCTGATTATGTTCGCCGATCGGGCGGTTGAAGAGCAAAGGAAAGCTGTCGACCGCGCGCAGCGGCGCCTTCGCCGCCGCCTCGGCCAGATTGTAGAGCCGCATGCGATGCTCGTCGCGCAGCGCCATCAGGCGGACGTGCAGCCCCTTGAACGGCTCGCCATGCGCGGGGCAGACGGTAACGTCGGCGGGCACGGTCGCGAGCAGCTTGTCGATCGACGCCAGCCATTCGCCCAAGGGGTCGGCGTCAGGCTCGGTAATGTTGACCGAGACGTTCGAGCTGATCCGCGGCAACACCTGGTCGCCCGACACGAGCACGCCCTCTTTCTCGTTGAGCAGGCACGCATGTTCGGGGCTGTGTCCCGACCCCACAACGACACGCCACTGGTGCGCGCCCATGTCGAGCCGGTCGCCGTCGGATATCCGCACATAGGAGCGCGGCAGGGTGAAGATCATGCGCTGGAACATGTTCCAGCCGCGCGATCGCTGCGTCTCGATCGCATCTTCGTCCCAGCCTGCGGCGCGCGATTGCGCCAGCACCTCGTCGGGGGCGGTTTCGGATGAATCGGCGACAATCGCGCGCGCAGTGAGCATCTCGCCGCGCGTCATCCACAGCTTCACGCCCTGCTTCTTCGCGATCCATCCGGCGAGGCCGATATGGTCGGGATGCAGATGCGTGCCGATGACGCGCGTGATCCGCGTGTCTTTCAGCGCGCCGGCATAGAGCGCCTTCCACGCGTCCGAACACATCGTCAGGCAGATGCCGGTGTCGACGACGGCGACTCCGTCCCCATCGTCGAGAAGCCAGCTGTTGATATGGCCGAGCGACCCCGGCATCGGAATGCGCGCCCAGCTGATGCCGTTCGCGATGCGGATCGTCTCGCCCACGCCGGGCGCAGCCTCGCCCCACGGATAGGTAAGGCCCGCATGGCTCGTCGCGGTAAAACTGTCGTCCTGGGTCAGCGAGGCATCCGGCGAGCCGCTGGCCGCCGGGATATTGTCCTCGTCCGCCCCCGCCACGCCTCAGGCTTCGCTATCGGCTTCGCTGGCTTCCTCGGCGGCGCGCGCCTCGTTCGCCGCCGTGCGTTCGGCGCGCAGTTCCTCGAGCAGCGCTTCGCGGTCGCCTTCGAAACGGCTGTCTTCGGGGGCCTTGATGCCGGCCTTCTTCGCCGCCTTGGCGACGAGCGCGTCGAGTTCGCGCTGCGAGCAGAGGCCGAGCGTCACCGGATCCTTGGGCACGATGTTCGCGCTGTTCCAGTGGCTGCGATCGCGGATCGCGCCGATCGTGTTGCGGGTGGTGCCGATCAGCTTGCCGATCGCGCCGTCCGAAACCTCGGGGTGGTTCTTCAGGATCCAGGCGATGCCGTCGGGCTTGTCCTGGCGCTTGCTGACCGGCGTGTAGCGCGGACCGCGGGTGCGGCGGATCGTGTCCTGCGCCTGCTTGCTCATCTTGAGCTTGTAATTCGGGTCCTTCTGACCCTTTTCAATCTCTTCCATCGACAGCTCGTGCGCACGGACGGGGTCGCGGCCAGTATATTTGGTCGCGGCGGTCTCGTCGGCGATCGCCTGGACCTCAAGGATATGGATGCCGCAATAGTCGGCGATCTGGATGAAGGTGAGGCCGGTATTGTCGACCAGCCAGGCGGCGGTCGCGTGCGGCATCAGCGGGGTGGCGTCGGGATTGGCCATGGCCGGGTTTCTCCAAGCGGAAATAATAAGGGCCGCCCCTCGCGGGGCGGCCGGACATTGAAGATCGCTGTAAACCCTGCCGCACGCAAGGGCAAGAGGCGGAATTTCAGGCGCTCATTGTCGCCGGCCCCGGCTCTATAACCGCGGCTACGGGCCGCACTGCCAAAGCCCGGCAATGACGCGCCGCGCGCCATCAGCTCGGTTGAGCGTCAGCGTCGCGGGGCGCGGCGGCGATTCGCCGCTGCCTTGCGCCGCCCCGGTCAAAGCAACGCGAAGCTGCAATCCCTCGGAGAAAAAATTCGTGCCGTCGGCCATCGCATCATAGCCGCCAGTCGCGGCGATCGATGCGATCGTATCGCCGAGCTTGACGACCCCTCGCGCCGGGTCTTGCGTCGCAACATTTCCCTTCGCGATCAGGATCGGCGGCGTCGCCGCATCGACGGCAAAACTGCACCCCAGTTCGCCCTTCAGACTGGCGCCTGACATATCCGCTTCGGTCAGCGTCGCCAGCTCGATCGGCGTCCCGTCGCCGCCCCGGGTCGGCTCGTCGGTCGGCTTGATTGCGGGGGGCGGGGCCTCGGCCGCCGCATCGCCGCTCGCGTCGGACGTCGTTGTCGTCGCATCATTGCCCGACGGCGATGAACAGGCGGCCAAGGCCAACGCAATGGCGGTGGCGGGCAAGACCAGCGCCCGCAGGGGTTTCGGCAAATTCATGGTCGGGAACATCCTTATTGTCAGATTGCTTAGCTAACCGCCGAAGCTATCGATCGTTCCCGGCTATCCCACGCTGAGCACGATCTTCCCGACATGTTCGCCCGCCTCCATCCGCGCATGCGCGGCGCTGGCCTCGGCAAGCGGGAAGGTCTCATCCATCGCCGGCTTCCATCCGCCTTCAGCAAGGCGCGGCCACAGCGTGCGGTGAATCTCGTCGGCGAGCAGCGCCTTGAAATCGGCGCTTCGCGCACGCAGCGTCGATCCGGTCAGGGTCAGGCGGCGACGCATGACATCCGCGATATCGAACGCCACCTTGGCGCCGCGCTGGAATGCGATGGTGACATGGCGCCCGTCCTCGGCAAGGCAGGCGAGGTTGCGGGGCAGATAATCGCCGCCGACCATGTCGAGCACGACATTGACGCCCTTGCCGCCGGTAAAGCCGTTCACCGCCTCGACATAATCCTCGGCCGAATAATCGACGGCAAGGTCGGCGCCGAGTGCGGTCGCCGCGGCGCATTTGTCGGCGCTGCCGCACGTCACGATGATCTTGATGTCGAATAGCTTGCAGAGGCCGATCGCAGTCGTCCCGATGCCGCTGGTGCCGCCGTGAACGAGCACGGTTTCGCCGTCGCGCACATAGCCGCGCTCGAACAGATTGTGCCAGACGGTGAAGACGGTCTCGGGCAGCGCCGCCGCCTCTTCCATCGAAAAGCCCCTCGGCACCGGCAGGCAGCTTCCGGCCGGCGCGGTGCAATATTCGGCATAGCCGCCGCCCGCGACGAGAGCGCACACCGCCTGCCCCAGCAGTTCACGATCACCGCCGGGACCGACCGCCACGACCATTCCCGCGATTTCGAGCCCCGGCAGGTCCGATGCGCCCGGCGGCGGCGGGTAAAATCCCATGCGCTGCAGCACGTCGGGACGGTTCACCCCCGCCGCGGCGACGCGGATCAACACTTCGCCCGTCGCTGGCTGCGGCACCGGCCGCGTCACCGGTTGCAATACTTCGGGTCCGCCCGGCGCACTGATGGCGATGGCGGTCATTTCTACTGGCACGCTGGTCACGCTGCTAAATCCCCCACTGGTCCCTTCATCCCCTACCCCCTGCCTCGCCTTATTGACAGTGCCGCGACACCGGTCAACAGTCGCGCGCCTTTACAGGAGGATGCGCCATGGATGATGACGACCTTCCGCGCCGCCGCGACGATGTTCTGACGGCGCTGATCAAGCAGCCGCTCGATCCCCTCTCGGTCGATGAGCTGAGCGAACGCATCGAAATCCTCGAAGCCGAGATCGAGCGCGTCAAGGCGCACCGCAGCGCCGCGACCAGCCACAAGGCGATTGCCGATGCGTTGTTCAAAAAGGGATAGCTAAGGCCTATTCCGCCTCGGTGCTCAGCCCCAGTTCGGGAATGCCGATCGATCGCCGCCCGCCGAAATCGGCACGCACGACGATGACGCCCTGCTTTTCCATATATTCGACCAGACGGCGGATGCGCCCCGGCGAACGGCTGCCATAGGCGCGGCCAAGGACGTCATCGTCGGGACAGGGTTCGCCGTCCATCGCGGCGCGCGCGATCTGCAGGAAGGGCGCGAACATATCGTGCGGCAATCGGTCGGCGACGGCGAGCACCTCGCGCCAGCGCGGCTCGGACGGATCGAATACCCCGCCCTTTGCCAGCGCGAAGCGGCGGCGGAAGGCGGCGAGGTCGAGCGGCACCTTCTTCAATTTCTGCATCCGGCAGCGCACCGAAAAATCCTGATAGAGATAGGCTTCGGGCTGGAAGGCGCTGTCGGGGTCGGACAGCATCTCTTCGAGCATCGCGATCACCACCGCGTCGCTGTGCCCCGCTTCTTCGGCCGCTTCGACGATGTCGAACACCGGCGGCGCGTCCAAATCTTCGTGGAGCCCCTCGACCGAGGCGATGCGTTCGAGCAATTCGCTCGCCGCGATGGGTTCGGGTTCGGGCGCAAAGACACGCGGCGCCACCGGCGCTTCCATCTCGGTGAACAGCATCGAGCGCATATCCTCGCCGCCGGCCGACGGCAGCGGCATCAGGCTGTGCGTCCCCATGCGGGTCGACGTCTGCGTTGCGCCGATCCGTACCGACAGCGGGCGGCGCGAGATCGCCGGACCGAGCCCGAGAAAATGCCCGCGCTCCAAATCGCGGATCGCCTCAGCCTGCCGCCGCTCCATGCCGAGCAGGTCGGCGGCGCGCGCCATGTCGATATCCAGGAATGTGCGCCCCATCAGGAAATTGCTCGCCTCGGCAGCGACGTTTTTCGCCAGCTTCGCCAGCCGCTGCGTCGCGATCGCCCCCGCCAGCCCGCGTTTACGCCCGCGGCACATCAGGTTCGTCATCGCGCCAAGGCTCGCGCGGCGGACGGTATCGGACACATCGCCCGCGACGCTCGGCGCGAACATCTGCGCCTCGTCGACCACCACCAGCGCCGGAAACCAATGCTCGCGCGGCGCATCGAACAGCGCGTTCAAAAACGCCGCGGCGCAGGTCATCTGCGCCTCGATATCGAGCGACTCCAGACTGAGTATGATCGACGCGCGATGCTCGCGAATGCGCGCACCCATCGCCGCGATCTCGCGCTCATTATAGTCGCCGCCGTTGATCACGACATGGCTGTACGCGTCGGCTAGAGTGACGAAATCACCCTCGGGATCGATCACGATCTGCTGCACCAGCGCGGCGCTTTCTTCGAGAATCCGGCGCAGCAGATGCGACTTGCCCGACCCCGAATTGCCCTGGACGAGCAGACGCGTCGCGAGCAGTTCCTGCACGTCGATGCGCACGCTCTGCCCCACGGCGTCGGTCCCGATGTCGATGCTGGTCTTCACGCTGGCCGCCCTATCGGGGCGCTTGGGCAAAGACAACCGGGCGGACCTTCGGATCGCCCGATTTTGCCGCGGACCTTGCCAAGCAGCGCGAACGGGCCAAAAGGGCGGCATGGATTTCGACGACCAGCTTCGCCGCTATTTCGGGACCGCCGACCTGTCGGCAGTCCACTCCGAGGCGCACGCCGCAGGCACCGAACGCATGCGCGTCGATTTCGGCCTGGAGACCAACCCCGGCCGCCGCTTCGCGCTGTGGGCGCTGATGTACATGCTCGGCGTCGCGCCCGACCTCGATGTCGCGTTCAAGGACGAGGGCGAGCGCAACACCGCGCGCGATTTCATGGATATGGTGGATCGGGCGGGTGAGGGCTGATCTGGAGTGTCGGCAAACGACCGGTTGCGGACGTAAAAATCCTCCCCGGTTGCGGGGAGGGGGACCAGCGAAGGTGGTGGAGGGGGCTGGCGGAGTAAGCCGAGGTTGCGGAAGGACGCCCCCCCTCCGTCAGCGCTGCGCGCTGCCACCTCCCCACAAGTGGGGAGGATCGGCCACGTCCGCTCACCACTCCGCAACCGACATCGGACCTGACCATGGAAAAAGGGCGCCCGGTTCCCCCGAACCGGACGCCCCCTTGGCATCGCTGACCTTGCGGATCAGGCGCTGTAGTACATGTCGAATTCGACCGGGCTCGGGGTCTGTTCGAAGCGATAGACTTCGTCCCACTTCAGCTCGACATAGGCTTCGATCTGGTCCTTGCTGAACACGTCGCCCTTCAGCAGGAAGTCGTGGTCGGCCATCAGGCTGTCGAGCGCTTCGCGCAAGCTGCCACACACGGTCGGGACTTCGCTCAGTTCCTCGGGCGGCAGATCATACAGATTCTTGTCCATCGGATCGCCCGGGTGGATCTTGTTCTGGATGCCGTCGAGGCCTGCCATCAGCAACGCCGAATAGCAGAGATAGGGGTTCGCCATCGCGTCGGGGAAGCGGAATTCGACGCGCTTCGACTTGGCGCCCGCACCATAAGGGATGCGGCACGAGGCCGAGCGGTTGCGGCTCGAATAAGCGAGCAGCACCGGCGCTTCGAAGCCGGGGACGAGGCGCTTGTAGCTGTTCGTCGTAGGATTGGTGAAGGCGTTGAGCGCCTTGGCATGCTTGACGACGCCGCCGATGAAATAGAGGCACATGTCGCTAAGGCCGGCATAGCCGTTGCCGGCGAAGAGCGGCTTGCCCTTTTCCCAGATTGAGATGTGGGTGTGCATGCCGCTGCCGTTATCGTCCTTGATCGGCTTCGGCATGAAGGTTGCGGTCTTGCCATAGGCATGCGCGACCTGGTGCACGACATATTTGTAGATCTGCATGCGGTCGGCGGTTTCGGTCAGCGTGCCGAAGGTCAGGCCCAGCTCGTGCTGCGCTGCGGCGACTTCATGGTGATGCTTGTCGCACGGCAGCCCGAGTTCGAGCATCGTCGAGACCATTTCGGCGCGGATGTCGACGGCGCTGTCGACCGGCGCGACGGGGAAATAGCCGCCCTTGGCGCGCGGACGATGGCCGAGGTTGCCGCCCTCATAGCTGCGGCCGGTGTTGGTCGGCAGCTCGATATCGTCGATCTCGAAGCCCGACTTATTGTAGCCGGTTTCGAAACGGACGTCGTCGAACATGAAGAATTCGGCTTCGGGGCCGACATAGACGGTGTCGCCGATGCCGGTCGAAGTGACATAGGCCTCGGCGCGCTTCGCCGTCGTGCGCGGGTCGCGGGCATAGCCTTCGCCGGTCGACGGCTCGACGATGTCGCAGAAGATGACGAGCATCGGGGTCGCCGAGAAGGGATCGTCATAGACAGCGTCGAGGTCGGGCTTGAGGATCATGTCGCTCTCGTTGATCGCCTTCCAGCCCTCGATCGACGAACCGTCGAACATCAGACCGTCTTCGAGCTCGTCCTCGCCGAGGACCGAGGCGACCATCGTCAGATGCTGCCATTTGCCCTTGGGGTCGGTGAAGCGCAGATCGACCCACTCGATGTCGTTTTCCTTGATCCGCGCGATGATATCCTTGGGCTTCGTAGCCATGGTCTATGCTTCCTTCTTGCGAAATGATCCGGCGTGCCGGGGATTGTTGAGGGTAGGAAAAATGCGAGCGATTAAAGCGCGTCCTCGTTGCGTTCGCCGGTGCGGATGCGGAGCGCGGTCTCGACCGGAATGACGAAGATCTTGCCGTCGCCGATGCGGCCGGTCTGCGCGGCGGCGGCGATTGCCTCGACAACGCGTTCGGCCATCGAGTCTTCGACGATGACCTCCAGCTTCACCTTGGGCAAAAAGTCGACGACATATTCGGCGCCGCGATAAAGTTCGGTATGACCCTTTTGCCGTCCGAAACCCTTGGCTTCGGTGACGGTGATCCCGCTGACGCCTACTTCGTGCAGCGCTTCCTTCACTTCGTCGAGCTTGAACGGCTTGATGATCGCCTCAATCTTCTTCACGCTTTTCGTCCCCCTTTGGGCTGGCCGCCGCGCCTTGCGCGTCGAGCCGGATCAGGCCTGCCTGGTCCGGTCCGCCGTCGAGTCGGTGCGATGTCCCGCCATCTTGCACCAATCAAAAGCCGTGCCAATTGGCGAATCGCGGGGATTTGGTAAGAAATTTGAAACGAAGTTGCGGGGGTGCTTAAGGGGTGGGCAATTGAGTCATTAGGCTGCCTAAATAATTAGCAGAAGCGGTTCGGGTGGGGGCTATCCACCTTGCGCAAGGCCGATGGCCCCCACCCCAACCCCTCCCCTGAAGGGGAAGGGCTTAATAAAATCACCGCCCCATCGGCGCCGAGGAGTCCGCCAGATTGGCTTTCGTCCAGTTTGACCGCTCGATGACATAGGCGCGGATCGCCTCGGCATCGGCGGGGGTGAGCACATTGGCGAAGCTCACCATGCCGCGGTCTTTCAGCGCGCCGCCGATCACGACGCCCTTCCACGCATCGGTATTGGCGAGCGTGCCAGAAACGCGGAGGTCGGGGGTGAAGCCGTTGCCGATCGCGCTGTCGCCATGACACACCATGCAATAGCGTCCGAAATGCGCCTTGCCCGCCGCGACCTGTGCCGGGCTCGCCGTCATTGGCGGTGGATTCCATGCGAGCGCGGCCGACGAGGGCGGGGCCGGGAGTTTCACTGTGCCGCCGATCTTCATCACGACAAGGCGCGGGATGTTCGGGATCTTGCGCGTCGCGCCGCCCGCGACCCCGGCGACGAGCGGGAAGGCGCCGCCCTTGCTCGTCTGAAAGGCGATATATTGCACGCCGCCGACGCGGAAGGTCGAGGGCGCGCTGACGATCCCCGACTGCATGTCGAGGTCGAGCAATTGCCTGCCGGTGTCGGCGGTGTAGGCGCGGAAGCGGCCGAGGCTGGTGCCCTGGAACACGAGGTTACCCGCGGTGGTCATCGTGCCGCCATTCCATGCCGCGGGATGATCGACCGCCCACACAACCTTGCCGGTGCGCGGGTCGAAGGCGACGAGGCGGCCGGTAGTCGCGGCGACCGCAGCGCGGAACGCCGCTTTGTCGTCGGGGAGCATCGTGCCGGTCAGCGTCGTGCCGATGTTGAAGCCGACGACCTTGCGCTTGTCGAGCTCGGTCATGTCGGCGAGATAGCCCTGCGGGATCTGCTGCGCGGGGATGTAAACAAGCCCGGTTGCGGGATTGTAGCTCATTGGATGCCAGTTATGCGCGCCGAGCGCGCCAGGGATCGCGATGAAGGGTTTGCCGGTCTTGTAGAAACGCGCGTCGGGCGTCTCGATCGGGCGGCCGGTGGCCATGTCGTAGCCGGTGGCCCAGTTGATCCCGTCGACGAAGGGCTTGGCGTCGATCAGCTTGCCGTTCGCGCGGTCGATGGTGAAGAAGAAGCCGTTCTTTGGCGCGTGGTACAGCACTTTGGTCGGCTTGCCGTTCACCGCCTGCTCGGCGAGGATGATCGGCTGGGTCGCAGTATAGTCCCACGTCTCGCCGGGGGTTTCCTGATAATGCCATTTATACGCGCCGGTATCGGGATCGAGCGCGACGATCGAGGAAAGGAACCAGTTGTCGCCCACGCCGTTCGAGCGCGTGCCATGGTTCCACGGATTGCCGTTGCCGACGCCAAGGTAGAGCTGGTCGAGATCCTTGTCATAGACGATCGCGTCCCACACCGTGCCGCCGCCGCCCGAGGTCTGCCACTCGCCCTCGTCGGACCATGTGGCGTTGGCCTTGCTCGCGAAAATATCGTCGGAGGCGGCGCCATCCTTCGCCTTGGTCGGATTCGGCGCGGTGTAGAAGCGCCAGCGTAGCTTGCCGGTGTCGGCGTCGTACGCGGTGACATAGCCGCGCACCCCGAATTCGGCGCCGCCGTTGCCGATCAGCACCATGTCCTTCACGACGCGCGGCGCGCCGGTGATGGTGTAGGGCTTCGACGTGTCGAAGGTCTGCGCCGACCACAGTTCCTTGCCGGTCTTCTTGTCGAGCGCGATCAGGCGGCCGTCGAGTGCACCGACAAAGACCTTGTCGCCCCACACCGCGACGCCGCGGTTGACGACATCGCAGCAGGCCGAAACCGCACGTTCGCCGGGGACTTTCGGGTCGAATTTCCACAAGGATTTGCCCGTCGCGGCATCCCATGCACTGACCTTCGACCAGGCGTGGGTTACATACATCACGCCATCGACGACCACCGGCGTCGCTTCCTGTCCGCGCGCATCGTCGAGGTCGGCGGTCCAGGCGATGCCGAGCTCGCCCACATTCTTGTCATTGATGTCGGTGAGCGGGCTGAAGCGTTGCTCGTCATAGCTGTAGCCGATGCCGGCCCAGTCATCGCCGTTGCCGCCGGTCTTGAGCAGGGTCTCGCTGGCCATTTCGGCATCGTCGAGCGATCTGCCGCCCGAGATGCTGTCATTCTTCGATGCGTTGCATGAAGCCAATGCCAGTGCCGCGCCGCCCAGCAGCGCGGTCGTCCAGACCCGTTTCGCCATCCCTTGCTCTCCCGTTCGCCTATCGTTGACGTTAACGTCAAGACTGCGCGCGAAGGGGGGCGGGTGCAAGCGGGAAAATGGGGGGCGAGAGCGGAGGGCTTAAAGCCCCTCCCCTTCAGGGAGGGGTTGGGGTGGGCTCTCGAAACCTTGTGCCACGCCGATAGACCCCACCCGCTGCGACCAAGCCAGCAAGCTGGCAAGTCTCGCTGCCCTCCCCTGAAGAGGAAGGCCTCGTTTTAGTTCCAAGGCGGCGCGTTCAGACCCTTGGGGCTGGCGGTGAAAATCTCGCAGCCGGTCTCGGTGATCCCGATGCTATGCTCGAACTGCGCCGAGAGCGAGCGGTCGCGGGTGACCGCCGTCCAGCCGTCGGCGAGCATCTTCACCGCATATTTGCCGGTGTTGATCATCGGCTCGATCGTGAAGAACATGCCGGGGCGAAGCTCGGGCCCGGTGCCGGGACGCCCGGCGTGGACGACTTCGGGGGCGTCATGGAACATCTGTCCCAGGCCGTGGCCACAGAAATCGCGGACGACCGAATAGCGGTGACGCTCGGCATGTTGCTGGATCGCATGCGCGACATCGCCCATGCGGTTGCCGGGCTTTGCCTGTTCGATCCCGAGCATCAGGCATTCATAGGTGATTTCGACGAGCCGCTTCGCCTTGATCGGCACGTCGCCGACCAGATACATGCGGCTGGTGTCGCCGTGCCAGCCATCGACGATGCTGGTGACATCGATATTGACGATATCGCCCTCGCGCACCGGCTTGTCGTCGGGGATCCCGTGGCACACGACATGGTTGATGCTGGTGCAGCAGCTGTGCGTGAAGCCGCGGTAGCCGAGCGTCGCGGGGATGCCGCCACCATCGAGCATCATCGTGCGAACGAGGTCGTCGATCGCGGCGGTGGTCACGCCGGGCTGGACGAAGGGGACAAGCGCGTCGAGGATTTCGGCCGACAATCGGCCGGCCTTGCGCATGCCGGCAAAGCCGGCCTCGTCGTGCAGCTTGATCGTGCCGTCGCGCACGGGGGTAGGGGCCGCGGCGTCGGCCGTGGTTACGGAGACATAGTCGTACATGACAGGGGATATAGGCGATATGGCGCCGAATTGCGAGGGGCAGGAAGCCCCTCCCGCAAGCGGGAGGGGAGCAGGCGGTTATTCAGCCGCCTTCTTCGCCTTGTCGGCCTTGGGCTTTGCTTTGCCCTTGGGCGGGGCCGAGACGATTTCGAAGGCGAGCGGATTGCCGACCTTGGCGTCGTCGCCGGTCTTCATCTTCACCTTGACCTCGCCGCCATGGACGAGCTTGCCGAAGAGCAGTTCCTCGGCGAGCGGCTGCTTGATCTTTTCCTGGATCAGGCGGCCCATCGGACGCGCGCCATACAGCTTGTCATAGCCCTTGCCGGTCAGCCACTCGCGTGCCGCATCGTCGAGCTGGATGTGGACGTTGCGGTCGGCCAGCTGCAGCTCGAGTTCGAGGATGAACTTGTCGACGACGCGCGCGACGACTTCGGGCGGCAGATAGCCGAAGGGTACAATCGCATCGAGGCGGTTGCGGAATTCGGGGGTGAAGAGATTCTTCACCGCTTCCTCCTGCACATCCTCACGCGTGAACTGGCCGAAACCGATGCCCTCGCGCGCCATGTCGCTGGCGCCCGCGTTGGTCGTCATGATCAGGATGACATTGCGGAAATCGACCGTCTTGCCATGATGATCGGTCAGGCGGCCATGGTCCATCACCTGCAACAATATGTTGAACAGGTCGGGATGCGCCTTTTCGATCTCGTCGAGCAGCAGCACGCAATGCGGATTCTGGTCGATCGCATCGGTGAGCAGCCCGCCCTGATCATAGCCGACATAGCCCGGAGGCGCGCCGATGAGCCGCGATACGCTATGGCGTTCCATATATTCGGACATGTCGAAACGCTGAAGCGGGATGCCCATGATGTGTGCAAGCTGCTTGGCGACCTCGGTCTTGCCGACGCCGGTGGGGCCGCTGAACAGATAGTTGCCGATCGGCTTTTCGGGGTCGCGCAGGCCCGCGCGCGACAGCTTGATCGCCGACGACAGCACCTCGATCGCGGTGTTCTGGCCGAAGACGACGCGCTTCAAATCGGTCTCGAGGCTCGCGAGGGTCGCCTTGTCGTCGCTCGACACCGATTTGGGCGGGATGCGCGCCATCGTCGCGATCACGGCCTCGATCTCCTTGGCGGTGATCGTTTTCTTGCGCTTCGACGGAGCCACGAGCATCTGCATCGCGCCGACCTCGTCGATCACGTCGATCGCCTTGTCGGGCAATTTGCGGTCGTTGATGTAGCGCGCGCTAAGCTCGACCGCGGCATTGATCGCGTCGGGGGTGTAGCGCACCTGATGATGCGCCTCGAACGCGCTGCGCAGGCCCGCGAGGATCTTCTTCGTGTCCTCGAGCGTCGGTTCGACCACGTCGATCTTCTGGAACCGGCGGAGCAGCGCGCGATCCTTTTCGAAATGGTTGCGGAACTCCTTGTAAGTCGTCGAGCCGATGCAGCGGATGACGCCGCCCGACAAAGCGGGCTTGAGCAGGTTCGACGCGTCCATCGCGCCGCCTGAAGTAGCACCCGCACCGATGACGGTGTGGATCTCGTCGATGAACAGGATCGCGTGCGGCAGGCCTTCGAGTTCGGTCACGACCTGCTTCAGCCGCTCCTCGAAATCGCCGCGATAACGCGTACCGGCAAGCAGCGCGCCCATGTCGAGCGAATAGATGACCGCGGGCAGCAGCACCTCGGGCACGTCGCCCTCGATGATCTTGCGCGCGAGACCCTCGGCGATCGCGGTCTTGCCGACGCCGGGATCGCCCACATAAAGCGGGTTGTTCTTCGACCGGCGGCAGAGGATCTGGATCGTGCGATCGACCTCGGCGCCGCGGCCGATCAGCGGGTCGACCTTGCCGATCTTGGCCTTTTCGTTGAGGTTGACGGTGAACTGGTCGAGCGCGGTTTCCTTCTTGGATTTGCCGCCCTCCTTTTCCTTCGCCTCTTCCTTTTCCTCGGGTTCGGCCTGCGGCGAGGGCTTGCCGCCCTTGCCGACGCCGTGGCTGAGGTAGGAGACCGCGTCGAGGCGGGTCAAATCCTGCTGCTGCAGGAAATAGACCGCATAGCTCTCGCGTTCGGAGAACAGCGCGACGAGGACGTTGGCGCCCGTCACTTCATCCTTGCCCGACGACTGGACGTGCAGGATCGCGCGCTGGACGACGCGCTGGAACCCGCTGGTCGGGCTGGGGTCGCTGTGTCCCTCGACCTTCAGGCTGTCGAGTTCGGTGTCGAGATAATGGACAACCGCCGATTGCAGGTCGTCGATTGCGACGCCGCAGGCGCGCATCACCTCGGCGGCATGGTCGTCGTCGATCAGCGCGTAGAGCAGATGCTCGAGCGTCGCATATTCGTGGTGACGCTCCGACGCGGCTTTCAGCGCATTGTGCAGGGTCTTTTCGAGGCTCTCCGAAAAGGACGGCATGGACTTTTCTCCTTGCGAGGCCCGCCGGGGGAGAGAGGCGGCCCCTAGGAACACAAGGTGGCGATGCCGCCGCCGCCCTGCAAGGGAAAAGCGGATGGCGTTTGTGAAATTACGATGACGGGGTTGTGTTGGTTAACGGGCGTTGGGGATTTGGGGTGCAGCGTGGGCTTTGGGGAGGGGGGCGGACATTGGTTCATTTTCCTTCGTCATCCCGGGTTGGATCCGGTGTCCGGTCGGCGCAAGGACCGCGTAACGATTCCAAAGTTCAGGAAAGTTCAGCCCCATGCGTCCCCCGGTTTGGACCCCGCAGCGAGCTGGACGCACCCCCCAAGCAGAGCAGCGACCGCTTTTCCGTTCACCAAAAGAAAGAGCCGGTGAAGGCTGGCATAGCCGGATAATGTAGGAAAGGCTTATTTGAAGGCGGCGTCGGCTTTGGAGTGGTGAGCGGCCTTTGCCGATCCTCCCCACTTGTGGGGAGGTGGCAGCGCGCAGCGCTGACGGAGGGGGGGCGTCCTTCCGCAACCTCGGCTTACTCCGCCAGCCCCCTCCACCACCTTCGCTGGTCCCCCTCCCCGCAAGCGGGGAGGATTTTTACGTCCGCAACCGGTCGAAACCGGTCATCCAACCTTGCTCAACGCGGCGCCATCATCCCGCGCCGTCCCACCACGACAAAACAGGCGTGCAGCAACGATCCGAAAGCCAGCGATGCAAGGTCCAGCGGATGCGGCCCGCGCCAGATGATCGCAACCAGCATCAGAATATTGCCGGAGATCGCCGATATGCCGGACGTCAGTTGCCGCCAGAGCTCGTCGAACCGCCGCCACATCCACATCGATACGCCGACAAAGCCTTACAGCGAGCGTCGTTCTCACGATTGTAACGGGGGCCTGCGACGAGCGGGCGCCGCGGCCGCAATTGGGTGACTTGCGGTTCCGGTCGACGGGCTTGCGGTTCCAGCCTGCAACTGGCAGGTTGCATCCCGATGGGACCGATCGCGAAAAAGGCTGTTTGCTCATGATGATACGTGTCTTTGCCGCCCTCACTCCCTTACTCCTAATTTCATGCGGCGGAGGCAGCGACGACGCCGGCGGCGGAACGCCGCCGGCTGCCAACGCCCCGCCGGTCTTCACCTCACTCCAGACCGCCAGTGTCGTCGAAAATACGACCGCAGCCTATCAGGCGACCGCAAGCGACCCCAATGCCGACGCGCTGACCTTTGCGATCGACGGCGGAGCCGACGCCGCTCGCTTTTCGATCACGACCGCAGGCGCGCTGCGTTTCAACGAGGCGCCCGATTACGACCTGCCCGGCGACGCCAATGGCGACAATGTCTACACCGTTCAGCTGCGCGTCAGCGATGCGGGCGCCAGCGCGACGCAGACCGTCAACATCACCGTCACCAACAGCCGCGAGGGCATCGCCGTCGCGCGCGTCGGCACCGGCTTCAGCCAGCCAACCTACGTCCTCGGAATTCCGGGGAGCAGTGACGTCTATGTGCTGGAAAAGGCGGGCCGGGTCTATCGCCTGACCCCCTCGACCGGCGCGAAGACTCTGCTCTTCACAATCGGCGATCTGTCGACCGATGGCGAGCGCGGATTGCTCAGCATGGCGTTGCTACCCAACCCGGCGAATTCCGATCGCTTCATGATTTATTGCACCAATACTGCCGGCGATATCGAGATTCGCCAATATGGAACCCTCTCGGGGTCGCCGAGCGTGCTGGCGCGGCTCACGATACCGCATCCGGGCGCGAACAATCATAATGGAGGCTCGATGGTCTTTGGCCCCGATGGCCATCTCTATGTCGGAGTGGGCGACGGCGGCGGCTCGGGTGATCCCGGCAACAATGCCCAGAATCCCAATTCGCGGCTCGGCAAGATATTGCGGATCAGGGTTGTCGAAGATCCCTATGCGGGTGCCTCGCCGACCTTTTTCACCCCGGCCCCCGGCAATCCCTATCTCACCGGCGGTGGCGATCCCTATGTTTACGCCCTCGGCCTGCGCAATCCGTTCCGCACCTCCTTCTCGGGCTCGACGCTGATCATTGGCGACGTCGGCGAAGGCGCGGCCGAAGAAATCGACCTGATTACGACCACCCAGCCGGGGCTCAACTTCGGCTGGCGTTTCAAGGAAGGAACGCGGCCCTTCACCGGCACCGCACCCGGCGGCCTGACCGATCCGGTCGCCGAATATGGCCATGGCAGCGGCCCGCGACAGGGCAATTCGATCACCGGCGGCTATGTCTACCGTGGTCCGGTGGCCTCGCTCACCGGCCAATATGTCTTCGCCGACTTTGTTTCGGGCAACATCTGGTCGGTGCCGTTCGCCAGCCTGGTTCCCGGCCAGACGCTGGCATCTTCGCGCTTCGCGCGACGGAACGAGGATTTCGCCCCGGACGCCGGGACGCTGAATTCGATCGCATCCTTTGGCGAGGATAGTGCGGGCAACCTCTTCCTGATCAGCATAGGCGGCGACATCTTCATGGTGCGCCCCGGCTGACAGCTTGCTCCCGCGCACGCCTCGCGCCACAAGGGCGATGTCCCCAGGAGCCACCCATGAAATCATTGCCCTTTGCCGCCCTCGTCGCTCTTCAACTTGCGCTCGTGCCCGCCGCGCAGGCAAAGCTTTCTAAAGCCGAAAGCGCGATGGCGAAGACGGTCGACGCCGAGCAGGCGCGCTCGCTCGCGCTGCTCGAAAAGCTCGTCAACCAGAACAGCGGGTCGCTCAATCTGGAGGGCGTCGAAAAAGTCGGGGCGATGATGCGCGCCGAACTCGAACCGCTCGGCTTCAAGGTTGAATGGAAGCCGATGCGCGACACCGGGCGCGCCGGCCATCTGATCGCAACGCACAGCGGCAAGCCCGACGCCAAGCGACTGCTCCTGATTGCGCACCTCGACACGGTGTTCGAACCCGACTCGCCGTTCCAGCGCTTCGAACGCATGGGCGACAAAGCCAAGGGTCCGGGTGTCGGCGACGACAAGGGCGGGATGGTCGTCGTCGTCGCGGCATTGCGCGCGATGCACAAGGCGGGGACGCTGAACGCCGCGAATATCGAATTTCACATGACGGGCGACGAAGAGGATGCGGGCGATCCGGTGGAGAAAGCGCGCGCCGACCTGATCGCAGCGGGCAAGCGCGCCGACGTCGCGCTGGGTTTCGAGGGGCTGATCCGCGATAACGGCGCCGACATGAGCTCGATCGCGCGCCGCTCGTCCGAAAGCTGGCAGGTCACCACGACGGGCAAAACGGGGCACAGCTCCGGCATTTTCAGCGCCGACGCCGGCGACGGCGCGATCTATGAACTCGCGCGCATCGTCCACCGTTTCCGCACCGAGCTGCCCGAACCCAATTTGACCTTCAACGTCGGGCTGGTCGCGGGCGGCGAACAGGTCACGCTCGACGACGGCAAGATTCGCGCGAGCGCGAACGGAAAGACCAATATCATCGCTGCGACCGCGATCGCGCGCGGCGACCTGCGCACGCTGTCGGCTGAGCAGGCGGCGCGCGTGAAGGCGAAGATGGCGGCGATCGTCGCCGATCATGCACCCGGCACCGGCGCGACCCTCGCCTTCGACCCCGGCGGCTATCCTGCGATGGCGCCGACCGACGGCAACCGCGCGCTGCTGACGCGGCTCAACGCCGTCAACCGCGACCTTGGCCTCACCGAAATGGCCGCGCTCGACCCGCTGAAGCGCGGCGCCGCCGACATCAGCTTCGTCGCACCGCACGTCGACAGCCTCGCCGGACTCGGCGCCTATTCGACCGGCGACCACGGGCCCGAGGAGACGGTCGATATTCCCAGCATCGCGCGCCAGGCGACGCGCGCTGCCATATTGATGTCACGACTTTCCGCTGAAAAGCGCTGAGCTGTCCCAATTGGCAGTTGGCCTTTGCTTGATTCATCCGCCACAGTGATTAGGTAGCAATACGAGACGGAAACCACCGCCGATGGGAGACAGGATATGAGCACCGAAACGCACCTCAAGCAGAATTACATCGGCGGCCAATGGGTCGATTCGAAGGGCGGCAAGCTCCACGACGTAATCAACCCCGCAACCGAGGAAGCGGCTTCGACCGTCGTGCTCGGCACTGCGGCCGACGTCGACGACGCCGTCGCTGCCGCGAAAGAAGGCTTCAAGAGCTTTTCGCAGACGACGCGCGAGGAGCGGCTCGACCTTTTGAACCGCATCGTCGAGGAATATAAAAAGCGCGCACCCGACCTGGCCAAATCGATGGCGAGCGAAATGGGCGCTCCGGTCAGCTTCGCGGGCACGGCGCAGGTCGGCGCCGGCATTGGCGGCTTTCTCGGCACGATCGCCGCGCTCAAGGATTTCAGCTTCACCGAAAAATATGCTGCGGGTATGATCGCCTATGAACCGATCGGCGTCGTCGGCATGATCACGCCGTGGAACTGGCCGCTCAACCAGATCGCGCTCAAGGTCGCCCCGGCACTAGCCGCAGGCAACACGATGATCCTCAAGCCTTCCGAAGAATGCCCCGGCAACGCGGTGATCTTCGCTGAAATCCTTGAGGCCGCAGGCGTTCCCGCGGGCGTCTTCAACCTCGTTCAGGGCGACGGCCCGACCGTCGGCAACGCGATCAGCGCGCACCCCGGCATCGAGATGGTGAGCTTCACCGGCTCGACCCGCGCCGGCATCCTCGTCGCCAAGGCGGCGGCCGACACCGTCAAGCGCGTTCATCAGGAGCTCGGCGGCAAATCGCCGAACATCGTCCTGCCCGACGCCGATTTCGCCGCCGTGCTGCCGCCGACGGTGCAGGGCGTGCTGGTCAACACCGGCCAGAGCTGCATCGCGCCGACGCGCATCCTCGTCCAGAAGGACCGCGAGGCCGAAGCGGCCGGCTTCATCAAGGCGATGTTCGACGGCACCTCGGTCGGCGACCCGATGAGCGAAGGCGGCCATATCGGCCCCGTCGTCAACAAGGCGCAGTTCGACAAGATTCAGGGTCTGATTCAGTCGGCGATCGACGAAGGCGCGACGCTCGAGACGGGCGGCACCGGCCTGCCGTCGAATGTCAACCGCGGCTATTATATCAAGCCGACGGTCTTCTCGGGCGTCACCCGCGACATGCGCATCGCCAATGAGGAAATCTTCGGCCCCGTCGCGACGATCATGGCTTACGGCGACCTCGACGAAGCCGTCGATATCGCCAACGACACCGAATATGGCCTGTCGGCGGTGATCTCGGGCGATCCCGCCAAGGCGGCCGCCGTCGCGCCGAAGCTGCGCGCGGGCATGGTCGCGGTCAATGCGTGGGGCCCGGGCCCGGGCGCGGCGTTCGGTGGCTACAAGGCGTCGGGCAACGGCCGCGAAGGCGGGGTGTTCGGGCTGAAGGACTTCATGGAAGTGAAGTCGATCAGCGGCATTCCGGGGTAACTTCTCCCCTCCCGCTGGCGGGAGGGGTCGGGGGAGGGAATGTTGCGTCAACAACCCTCCCCGCTGCAACTAGCGGACAAGTCCGCAAGTCTCACTGCCCCTCCCGCAAGCGGGAGGGGTTTTGCTTTGGACCGATAGCGATTAAGCGCTGCTCCATGATCACGCGCTCGCCCCTCGCCCCCGCCGCCTTCCCCACGCTCCCCGAAATCGCGGGAGTGACGCGCCGCGTCGCGCGCGCGCATTACAAGAATTGGGACCGCTGCGACCTCACTTTTGTCGAGCTTGCCCCCGGCACGACCGTCGCAGGCGTCTTCACCCGCAATATCTGCTGCTCGTCCGAAGTCGAGCTTGGCCGCGAACAGGTCAAGGACGGCAGGGGCCGCGCGCTGATCGTCAACGCCGGCAACAGCAACGCCTTCACCGGCTATCGCGGGCGCGAGGCGGTCGAGCAGATCATGGACCAGGTGGCCGGCCACCTCGGCTGCGACGCCAGCGAGGTGTTCGTCAGCTCGACCGGCGTCATCGGTGTGCCGCTGCCCAAGGACAAGGCGCGCGCCGGGGTCGACGCCGCGCTCACCGCCGAGCCTTGCTCGTGGGAAGCCGCCGCCGACACCATCGGCACCACCGACACCTTTGCCAAGGGTTCGGGCGCCAGCGCGATCGTTGGCGGCCAGACCGTCCAGGTCGCGGGCATCGTCAAGGGATCGGGCATGATTGCGCCCGACATGGCGACGATGCTCGGCTATATCTTCACCGACGCAGCGGTGACGCCTGCGCTCCTGCAGGAGATGCTCAGCGAAGCGACCGGCGGCAGCTTTAACAGCATCACCGTCGACAGCGACACCTCGACCAGCGACACGGTGCTGCTCTTCGCAACCGGCCGGGCGGGCAACGTGCCGCTGACCACGCGCGACGACCCGGGCGCTGACGCGCTCTACGCGGCGATCCGCAGCGTCGCACTCGACCTCGCGCATCAAGTCGTGCGCGACGGCGAAGGCGCGTCGAAGTTCATCGAAATTCAGGTCACGGGCGCGACCAGCGACGACAGCGCCAAGCGCGTCGCGCTCGCCATCGCCAACTCGCCGCTGGTCAAGACCGCGATTGCAGGCGAGGATGCGAACTGGGGCCGTGTAGTCATGGCGGTGGGGAAAGCGGGCGAACCCGCCGATCGCGACAGGCTCGCGATCCGCTTCGGGGATCATTGGGTCGCCAAGGACGGCCTGCCCGTTGAAGGCTATGACGAGGCGCCGGTTGCGGCGCATCTCAAAGGCCAGGACATCCGGGTCGGCGCCGATCTTGGTCTCGGCGAAGGCCGCGCCACCGTCTGGACCTGCGACCTCACCCACGGTTACATCAGCATCAACGCCGATTATCGGAGCTAACGCCCCATATCGTCACCCCGGACTTGATCCGGGGTCCACCGCCCACCTTTGCGGGTCAGCATGGATCCCGGATCAAGTCCGGGATGACGACAATTAGATTACAGCGCCCCTTCGAGCCAGCCCTTGAGCGCGCTCTTCGGCGCCGCACCGACCTTGGTGTCGGCGATCTCGCCATTTTTGAACAGGATCATCGTCGGAATGCCGCGCACACCATATTTGCCCGGTGCATCGGGATTTTCATCGATATTGATCTTGGCGATCACGACCTTGCCAGCCAGTTCGTCCGAAATCTCCTCGAGCGACGGGCCGATCATCTTGCACGGGCCGCACCATTCGGCCCAGAAATCGACGAGCACGGGGGTCTCGCTGTCGAGCACGTCCGACTGAAAGCTGGCGTCGGTGATGGCTTTGGTACCCATAATCTGAACTCCTGAAATATCGTTGCCCCCAAGCTAAGGCGTCGGCGCGTCCGGCTCAAGGGTCGAACCCGGCAAATTCGCCTTGGTTGCAATCAAGCCGGGCTTGTGCGCGTCGAGCAAGGCATGATCGAGCACGATCAGCCGCGGCGCGGCCGTATAGAGCAGCGCCGCCTCGACGCGTCGGCCCGGAAAAATCACCGCCAGCGCGTCGCGATACGCCGCCATCTGCCGCAGATAGGCGGGCGCGACATTTGCGGCATTCGCCGGGACATGCCGCCCCGTCTTGTAATCGACCACCGTCACCGCATCGTCGTTGACGCGAAGCCGGTCGACGATCCCCGCGACCACCACCCCGTCGACCACCGCCGATAACGGCACTTCGGCAAGGCTCCCCGGACCGAACAGCGCGGCATGCGCCGGATCGTCGAGGACGCCGAGGACCTCGTCGACCATCGCCGCGCGCGTCCCATCATCGAACGACGCCGCCTGCACCGACAGCCAGTGCAAGGCCGCAGCACGCCGACGGTCCGGCGCCACCGGCGGCAATCGCTCGAACAACGCGTGGAGCAACAATCCTCGCTCGACCGCGACCGCGCGGCCGCCACCCTGCGGCGGCGAGGCAACATCGTCGTCACCCAGTGCCGAGGGCGCCAGCGGGCGCGGCGGGCGCGCCTCTTCGGGGGCAGGTTTCAACGCCCAGTCGGGAATCGCAATCGCCGGTGCAGCCACCGCCGGCTTGTCGCGCTGCCGCGCCCACGCCTTTGCATTGACCGCATGGACGCGTTTTTGTCCCCAGCGCGGGCCCGCATCCTGCCAGTCCAGCCCCATGCCCTCCATCACCCCGTCAACCGCCGCGTGCCAGCAAAGTTCGGGCAGCGAGCGATCCTCCTTCTTGGTGATGCCGGTGACGATCAGCAGTTCCTCGGCGCGCGTCATCGCGACATAGAGCAGACGCCAGTGCTCCTCGATCTCGGCGCGCGCTTTGGCGTCATGCGCCTCGGCGATCCGCCCGTGTCGTTCCTCCTTCGCCATGCCGAACACCGGCAATCCGTCCCACCCCTCCAGCGACAGGTCGAAGCCGCGCTGGCGCTGGACCGGATCGTCGGTCGCGTCGGCAAGGATGACGATCGGCGCCTGCAGGCCCTTCGACCCGTGCACGGTCATCACCCGCACGACGTCGCTGCGTGCCTCGGTCTGTCGTTTGACATCCGCGCGGCTCGCCTCGACCTCGCTCAGGAAAGCGAGCAGCGACGGCGTGTGTTGCCGCTCATACGCCAGCGCCTGATTCAGCAACTCGTCGATCGGGTCGCGCGCCTCGCGCCCCAATCGCGCGTAAAGCCGCCGCCGCCCCTGCATCGGCCCCGACAATATGCGGTCGAGAAAGCGATAGGGGGTCGTGAAATCGGCCATGCCGAGCAAATGACGCAGCGCTGCCATCGTCGCGGCGGGCACCTCGGCTTCGCGCGCGCGCAGCTGCTCCCACAGGGCGCGTTTGCCGCGCCCATGCGCGAAACCGAACAGATCCTCCTGCGACCAGCCGATCAGCGGCGACACGAGCAGCGCCGCAAGGTTAAGATCGTCGAGCGGCTGGATTGCAAAGCGCATCGCCGACAGCAAATCCTGCACCCCCAGCGGCTGAGTGAGCGCGAAGCGGTCGACACCCGCGACCGGCACCCCAAGCGACTGCAACCGCGCCACGATCCGCGCCGCAAGGTCGCGGCGGCGGCGGACGAGGATCAAGATATCGCCCGGCGCGACGCTGCGCCCGTCTTTGCCATGAAGGGTCCAGTCGCGAACCTCGTCGGCGATCGCGCGCGACAGGCGCAGGCTGGCGGGGTCGCTTGCGGGAGCGAGCGAACCGCCGCCCTCGCCCGCATCATCGTCGCCGGCTTCCTCATCGTCCGCCTCGGTGGCAAGCGCCTTGCCGACGGGCAGCGGCTGCCACAATTCGACACGCCCCGGATGCTCGCTGCGGAACGGCTCGTGCGGCGGCTCATCATTCGCCAAGCCCATCAATTCGGCGCCGCCGCCGCCGACCCATGCGTCGACGACATCGAGCACGGCGGGACTCGACCGGTAATTGGTGACCAGATCGACCTCAGCGAACGGCTGCCCGCCATCCGCCGCCCATTCGCCAAAACGAAGGCGCGCCGCCTCGAACGCCGCGGGCTCGGTGCCCTGAAAGCCGAAGATCGCCTGCTTGCGGTCGCCAACGGTGAACATCGTGCGGACCCGCTCGTCCTTCGCGCCCGTCCCGGCGAAAAACTCCTCCGCGAGCGCCGCCACGATCGCCCATTGGCGCGTATTGGTGTCCTGCGCCTCGTCGACCAAGATGTGATCGGTGCGCTGGTCGAGCTTGAAGCGCACCCATTCGCCGAACTGCCCGAGCCGCAACAGCGAGCCCGCAATCGCGATCAGATCGTCGAAATCGGCCAGCCCGCCCGCGCGCTTCGCCAGCGCATAGGCCTCGGCAAAGCGGCTTCCCAAATCCCACGCCGCGGCCAGATCGTCGGCGACTTGCATCGCCGCAGCGGTTGCGAGCAGATATTGAGCGGTTTCGACGATTCGCACCGCGCTATCGACGCAATCGGTCATCCGCCCCTTGTCGCCTGCGAAGTCGGCGCGCAATTCGCCCTTGCCGGTAAGGAAACAGCCGAGCAACTCGCCAAGTCTGGCGGCGCGCGTCGGCGCATCGGCATCAATCCAGCGTGCCATCGTATCGGCGCAGGCGAGCCCGGTCTTCGTTCCCCAACCCGCGCCGCTGGCCGCGACGGCGCGGACATGCGCGTCAGCGATCGCCCCGTCCGCAATCCGGGTCGCCAGCCAGGCTTCTGCTTCGCCGTCGGGCAGCCCCAGCGCGGCGCGCAGGTCGTTCCGCCGCGGCGGCAATATCCGCGTCTGGAACGGCGCGGCAAAGGCGTGGGCGCAGCGCACGAGGAACGCCATCGCGGCATCCTGCCCCATCCGCCGCGACAACATCGCCGCGTGGCCGCGCATCGCGTCGCCCTCGGTGCCCGGCACCGAAAGCAGCTTCGCCATCACCTGCCGCTGCAACTCTGCCGCCTCGCCCTCTTCGAGCGCGCGGAACCCCGGCATGATCTTCGCCTCGAGCGGAAAGCTCGCAAGCAAAGTCTGGCAGAAGCTGTGGATCGTTTGCACCCGGATCGCGCCCGGGGCGCTGTCGATCACGGTGGCAAAGAGCGCGCGTGCACGGTCGAGGATACCCGGCTGCTGCCAATCGGCGCCGAGCGCATTGAGATCGACCCGCAAATCGGCGTCGTCCATCCGCACCCACAGCGCCAGCCGCTCATGGATGCGGTGCGCCATTTCGGCGGCGCCCGCCTTGGTGAAGGTGATGCAGAGGATCGCGTCGGGCGCGACCCCCGCGAGCATCAGCCGCAGCACGCGCGCCGACAACACCTGCGTCTTGCCCGTCCCCGCCGACGCGCCGAGCCACACATGGTTGCCCGGCTCCGCCGCCGCCTTCTGCCCCGGATCGAGATCGTGGAGCCGCGTCATGGCATGTCCCCACCGCGCCCGAACCATTCGTCGCGGCGCATCAACTGGTCGTAATCGGTAAAGCGTTTGGCATTGTCGCCGGGTGCGAACACCCCGTCGCCGAGCAGATAGGCGGCGGTGAGTTCGGCGAACGCGTCATAGGCGCGCGCGACGGCATCCTCGGCGGTCTTGAGCTTGCGCCGGCTCCCATGCGTCGGCGCGATGCTGCCGTCACTGCCCTTGGCGCGGTCGGCCTTGAGGCTCCAATATTCTAGCGCATTGATCGGTCCGGCGGCCACGCCATCGACCTTGCCCATTTCGGCGAGCAGGCCGAGCAGGCCCAGCTGGTTGTCGAGCCCGTCAAACGCCGCGCTGCCGCTCGGCGCCGCGCCGGTCTTGTAATCGACGATCGCGAGGCTGCCGTCGGCCAGCCGGTCGATACGGTCGGCCTTTCCGGTCAGCCTGATACCGTTCAGTTCATGCACACCGCTGACCTCGGTCGCGATCGGCTCGCGCCCCTCGGCGCGCGCCGCCCACACGCGCTCGGCGGCCCAGCGCAATGCGGGCTCGATCCGCGGAAACCAGAAAGCGCGCGCGAGCGCATCGAGCGCCGGGTCGCCCAGCAGGCGGGCGAGTTCGGCCTCGAGCGCCTCGGGCGTCGCCCCGGCGCGCTGCCAATCCTCCAGAAACGCATGCACCCGCGTGCCGAGCCAGCGCGGATCGGGCCCGGCGCGCAGCGGGTCGAGGACCGAGAGCCGCAGGATGCGCCCCGCGTAAAAGCCATAAGGATCCTTCGCGAGCAGATCGACACCGGTCACGCTGATCTGGCCCGGCCGCGCATCGGCGGGCGGCTGCGGCTGCGGCATAAGCGCGGGCTTGATCGGCCCCGGCGGGACGTCGAGTGTCGCCGCCAGCGCCGCCACGCGCTCGCCATCTACGCACGCCTCGGGCAAGTCGCCCGCCAGCGCCGCAAGCCGCAACCAGAATCGCGACGCGACGGCGGGATCGCCGCCGCTGCGCATCGCGCGCGTCACCACCACCTCGCGCGCCGCAAAGGCGCCCGCGAAATCATGCGCCGCCGCGCCCTGCTGCCGTTCGGGTGCGGCGAGGCCGAGCATCCGGCGGATGCCGGGCGCGAGCCACGGGTCGGGACTCTGCTGTTGCGGCCAGCGCCCTTCGTCGAGCCCGCCGAGGATCATCACATCGGCGCGCTGCAACCGCGCTTCGAGCAGCCCCCAGATGAACAGCCGCGGATGCCCGCCATAGGGCGGCCGCACGCTCTCACCCGCGAGCAGGTCGGTGAGCATCGCCGGGAAATCGGCGGGTGTGACAAGCGCCGGGCCGTCGCCCTTCGCCAGCGCCCAACGATCGAAGATTTCGGACAGCGCGCGCCCCGCATGGCCGGTCCACGCGCCCTCACCCGTCAGCCAGCCGAGCGCCGCCTGCAAAGCACCGAGCAGGACCGACGGCGGCGCGGAAGCGCCCGCCGCGAAAGGAGCCAGCGCCGCGCCCAGCCCCCCGGCAACCTCCGCCCACCAATCGCCGATCAGCGTCGCCGCGCCATGGCCGCGCGCCTTCGAATCGGCAGTGCGTTCGGCAATCCGCGCGGTCACCCCGTCCCATCCCGGCACCAGCCCCGGCCCGCGCAGCACAAGGTCGAGCCGCCGCACCTGATCGAGCCAGCCGCGCCGCACCGCGCCCGCGTGCACCAACGGATGCCCGAGCATCGCAACGAGCCGCACCGGATCGAACGCCGCCGCAAATTCCGCCAGCGCCAGCAGCAGCGCGCCCGGCGGCGTCTGCCCGAGCGGCTGCCCCGCGCTGTCGTCGACCGCTATGTCCCAGCGCGCGAGCGCCGCCGCAACGCGCGTCGCCAGCGCGCGATCGGGGGTGACCAGCGCGGCGGTGCGCGCGGGCGTTTCGAGCGCGTGGCGCATCATCAGCGCGATCCCCTGCGCCTCCTGCCCGTCGTCGGCGAACACCGCCGCGCTGACCCCCGCGATACCGGGCCTCAGATCGCCTGCCTGTTGCCAGCGCGCGGTGTAGGCGGCGGGCGCAAAGAGCAGCGAGGTGAAGGGCCCACGCGCCTCGGGCCCGTCGAAGGGCGACACCGCATCCCAGGGCTGCACCTCACCCCGCGACACGCCCATGCGCCCCAGCAGCAGTTTCAGATGATATTGCGGGTGCGTTTCCAGCGGACGCCCTTCGACTTTTTGGGCGCCGGGCTTGTCGGGATCGGCCTTTACCGGCCCGATCGCGTCCCACTCCTCACTCGTCATGCCAAGGTCGAGCCCCGGCAGCACCACCATGCCCTCGGCCAAGTCGGCAACGGTGCGCAGAAGCCGCGCGATCGCTGGCGCCGCCGTCGTGACGCCCGCCGCCACCACGAAGCGCGCGGGCGGCGCGATGCGCCATCCCCTGGTCACGCGCGCGAGCAGGCGGTTGCGGCGGTCGGCGCGGTCGATATGCCCCGTCGCCGCGAGCAGCTTCGGCCATTGATCGACAAGCAGCGACAGCCGCCGCCACGACGCCTGCCAATGCCCCGCGAGGTCGCCGAGCGCGCTTTCGATATCGGCGAGCCGCGCGGGCGCGACCTCTTCATAATGCAGCTGGTCGATCACGCGCCCCAGCCCCTCGGCAAGCTGGAACGCCGCCGCGCCGGTGATCGGCTCCTCGCCTGCGGGATTATGTTTTTCGATCAGCGCCGCGAGCATCAGCCGCCGCTTCAGCGCGTCGATCGCGGGCGGAATCGCGTCGCTCTCGTCGATCGGGTCGAGCGCGAGCGCGACGCTTTCATCGAGGTCGGCGTCGCCGATCACCGCGAGCCGCGGCATCAGCAGCCCCGTCCCGCCCGCGCGCACGAACGCCGCCTGCACCGCGCTTCGCGCGCGATTGCTCGGCAGCACGATCAAGCCCTGCGCCAGCCCGAGCGCGCCGTCGGCGTAGCGCGCGATCAACCCGGCGGCGAGCGCGTCGGCGAAGGCCCGCTGGACAGGGATGGAGTAGATGGTGGGGTGGCTCTTCGCCATCATCACACTCTCCTCGTCATCCCGGCAAAGGCCGGGATCGCACTATATCGTTTCCGCTCGCCGGGATGACGAATGAAATCAAACCTCACTCAGCGCGGCTTCGGTCGGCGCGATGCTCGCCGGGGTGCCGACGTCGAACCACTGGCCCATGTGCGACAAGCCGTAAAGCCGCCCCGCCGCAATTGCGCGGTCCCACAATAGGTTGGTCGAAAATGGCCCCTCGGGCGGGTCATCGAGCAGGCGCGGCGAAATGAGCTGGATGCCGGTATAGACAAAGGGCGCGATCCGCCCGGGCTTGCGGCGCGACAGCTTGCCGTCGCCATCCATATGGAAATCGCCGCGCCCGCCATGCCCCGTCGCGCTTGCCTGTCGGACCAGCAGCAACAGCGCATCCATCTTGTCGCCATCCCAATGGCGCGCGAGATGCCGGATGCTGTCCTGTGGTCCGTCGGTCCAGATATTGTCGCTGTTGACGATCAGGATCGGATCGCCCGTAAGTTGTGGCAACGCCTTGACCATCCCGCCGCCCGTTTCGAGCAACAGGTCGCGCTCGTCCGAAATCGCAATGCTGAAGCTGCGCTTTTGCGCCGCCAGATGCGCTTCGAGCGCGTCGGCGAGATAATGGACGTTGACGACGACATGCCCGACCCCCGCCGCCTCGATACGGTCGAGGCTATGGTCGATCAGCGCCTTGCCCGCGACGCGCACCAGCGGTTTCGGCCGGGTGGCGGTGAGCGGGCGCATGCGCTTGCCGAGCCCCGCCGCCATCACCATCGCACTTTCGATCTTCACGCCCACGCCTCCGCCCGTTTCGAAGCGGGCACATTGGCGTCGAACCATTGCCGAACGGGGACAAGCGACGGATGCGCCAGGTCGCGTTCGAGCAGCCCCCACATGCGCGGCTGGAAACTCTTGTAATGCGGCTTGTTGTCGCGTTTCCACAGGCGGACGAAGACGCCAAGAATGCGCGTGTTGCGCTGCGCCGCGAGCGCCCAATAGGCGGCCTCGATATCCAGCCCCGTAGCTTGCGAATAACGCGCAAGCATCGCGGCCTCGACCGCCGGGCTCACGTCGCGCCGCGCATCCTCCAGCACCGACGCGAGATCATAGGCCGGATGGCCGACGCGCGCATCCTGGAAATCGAGCAGCCCATAATGGCCGATGCCGTCCCTGCCCGGCACCAGCATGATATTTTCGGCATGATAGTCGCGCAGCACCGTGACGCGCTTCAGACCGTCCTGCTCGACCGGTGCCAGCACCTCCGCCCATGCCGCGCGAAACGCATCGCGGTCGACCTCGATGTCGAAGGCGGGGCAATACCAGTCGCTGAACAATGTCACTTCGTCGAGCCATTGATCGAGCCCGTGCACCGGCAGCCCGTTCATCGGCGGTCGCGCGTGCAGGTGGACGAGCAGGTCGGTCACCCCCGCATAATAGTCGGCCTCGGTATGCGGCGCCTCGTCGACCGTTTCGCGCAGCCGGACATTGCCGAAATCGTCGATCAACAGCAAGCCCTGCTCCAGATCGCGCGCGATGATCGTCGGCGCGGTCAACCCTTGTTGGCACAGATATTCGGCCACCGCGATGAACGGACGCGGGTCCTCGTGCGGCGGCGGCGCATCCATCAGCACCGCCTGCCGGTCGCCATCGACAATGCGAAAGTAACGGCGGAACGACGCGTCGCCGGCAAGCGGCAAAATCCGGGCATCGCCCCAGCCATGCGCGGCAAGAAAGGCGGGCGCATGGGGGGGCGGAATCATCAAAGCGGCCATCTTGCTCCCCAAGCGGGCGGCACCACCGCTGTCAAGACGCGCGCGTCGCCGTCGCCCGAAATCCTGAGCAGCAGCGCGCCCGGCCAGCCTTCGCCGCCCAGCCGTTCGGGCCACTCGATCAGCAGTGCCCCATCATAAAGATAGTCGTCGAGCCCCAGTTCGATCAGCTCATCCTGGTCCTCGATACGGTAGAGATCGACATGCGCCACAGCCAGATCGACCTCGGGCGGCGCATAGGGCTGGACGATCGCAAAGGTCGGGCTCGGCGCCTCGCCCGCCAGCCCGCGCGCCTTCAGCATCGCGCGCGCCAGCGTCGTCTTGCCCGCGCCCAGATCGCCCGACAGCAACACAACGTCGCCGGGAAGCAATGCCGTCCCGATCGCAGCGCCAAGCCGCTCGGCATCGTCGAGGCCATAGTTGCAGGTAAAGGCCGTCATGCGCCGCGCGGCAGACTGATTCGCACAAGCGTGCCCTGGCCTTGCTCGCTGACCACTTCCATCGTTCCGCCATGCGCCGCGGCGAGCTGGCGCGCGAGCGCGAGCCCGATGCCCCCGGTCGCGGTCCCCGCATGCTGCCCTTTGGCGACCGCGGCGGCCGCCTCCGGCATGCCCGGCCCGTTATCCGACACGATGATGTCGATGCCGCGCGCATCGCCGTCCGCATGGAGCAGCACGCGCGCGCCCGATTTTCGCGACGGCGCGGTGAAACGCACCGCATTGTCGAGCAACCCCGCGACAAGGCGCGAAAGCCGCGGTGCATCGCCGTCGATGCTGCCGAGATTCGCCGCGATATTGCCGACGAGTTCGACTTTCTCACTGTCGGCAAAGGGCTTGGCGTTCGCGAGCGCGCCCTCGAGCAGCGCGCGGACATCGACCGGCGCACGTTCGACCACGAGCGTTCCCGCCTCGCCCTGCGCAAGGTCGAGCACATTGTCGATCTGGCGGGAGAGCACCGCCACCGAATCCATGATCGCGTCGATATAGGCGCGCTGCTGGTCGCCGAGCTTGCCGGCGTAACCCGCCTGCAGCATCTCGCCGAAGCCGCCGATCGAGGTCAGCGGCGTCCGAAGTTCATAACTCATCCGCGACAGGAAGGCGGTCTTGGCCTTGTCGGCGGCTTCCAGCGCCTCGTTGCGTTCGCGGAGGGCCCCTTCCATCTTCCGGCTCGCGGTGATGTCGAGCATGATGAGCAGCGCATTGCCGTCGGGCAGCGGGATCGAAGCGAAATCGAAATGGCGCCCGTCGGCAAAGCGGACCTCGCCAACGCGCTGTTGCCGTTCCAATGTCGCCGCGCGGATCACTTCCTGCACAATGCTGATCTGGTTCGGTTTGGCGAGCCGATCGGCAAGCCCGCCCATCAGCGCATCGACGCGCGGATGCGCCGCAAGCGTTCCCTCGTCGATGCCCCATAGCCGGCGGAAACGCTGGTTCCACAAATGCAGCCGCCCGTCGGGCGCGAAGACCGCCACCGCCTCGAACAGATTGTCGAACGTCGCGGTGCGCACGCGCAGCAGCGTGTCGCGCGCGCCCGCAAGCTGCACCTGCTCGGTCTTGTCCTCGGCGATCAGCAACAGGCCGCCATCGGGCGTCGGCTGGGCAACGACATGGAGGTGCGTTCCGTCGCGCAGCAGCCAATCCTCTTCGCTCGCCCCGGGCTGCGCGAACCAGTCGACATGGGCCTGCCGCCATTCGGGATAGTTGCGCACCTCGGGCGTGCGCCCGCGTTCGCGCCAGGCATCGAGCAGCCGCGCAAACGGCAACGCCTCGGCGACATCGTCGGACTCGATACCGAACAGGCGGCGGAACGGCAGGTTGGCGAAATTGAGCCCCTGGTCGGGACCGAATTGCGCGACCGCCGCCGACAAACGGTCGAGCAACTCGCGCTGGGTATCGACGAAGCGGCGGTGCGCGCCGCGCTCGGTTTCGAGTTCCTGAATGTCGATCGCATAGCCGGCGATCCCGATCACGCGGCCACCTTGGGGCGCCAGCGGCACGTCGACAACGCGCATGATGCGGCGCTCGCCCTCGATCGTCACCGGAATCGTGCGGACCTGCGCCGAACCCGCGATGCGCGCCTCATCAGCGGCTTCGGCGGCGCTCACACCGGCAACGGTTTCGCACAATTCGATCGCGCCATCGATCACCGCGACCGCGCTCTTCGCCTCGACCGCGCGGACATAGGCATTATTGACGAGCGCGAGATTGAGATCGGTGTCGCGGAACCACATCGGGAACGGCGCCGCCTCGATCAGCCCCGACAAGGCCTCGAACGCTGCCAATGCCTCGTCGCGCTCGCTGCGCGCATGTGCCAGCGAGCGCTGTCCGTCGGTCGCGTCGCTCAGCCAGAGCAGCACCCCGCCCGGCCCGCCGACCGCGCTCGGCGCCGCGGCGCCATGGACGATGATTGCCCGATCGCCGCCTTCGGGCTTCAGGCTCAAGGTAAAGGGCTTGGCGCCGCGCTGCGCGCCGATGATCGCCTGCCGCAGCGCATCATGGCCCGCGGCGTCAAGCCCGCTGCCCAGCCCCCGCAGTTCGTCAAAGTTTCGGGGCCCGCGCTCGAGCCCAAGCCAGCGGCCGAGCCGCTCACTCGCCTCGATCCGCCAGTCGGCGCGAACGATGACGGGAAGCTGCGGCGACGCTTCGACGAGGCTTGCGAGCCGTTCGGCCTGCCCCGCAACGAACGCCGAGCGTCGCTGCATTGCGATCCCGCGCACGGTCGCCCACAATCCGGCGAGCAACCATAGGGCGGCGAACAGGCCGAGCGCGAACAAAAACGCCGGGGAAAGCGACCCGCTCATCCCGTTTCAATCTTCCACGCTGCGGCTATGTTCGGTGCCATTCTCGCCAGCCCTAAAGGCGATGGAGTCATGTTTCAATCGCATGTCATACGGATCGGCGCGCCGCATCGTCCGATGGGCGCGCCGTCCACAGTTTTTTATCGCTCTGAGGAGGGCTGAGCTCCCCTCCGGTCAATAACGATAATGGTCGGGCTTGAACGGGCCTTCGACCGGCACGCCGATATAATCGGCCTGCTTCTGGCTCAGCTTGCTGAGCTTCACGCCCAGCTTGTCGAGGTGCAGCGCCGCGACCTTTTCGTCCAGATGTTTGGGCAGGACATAGACGTCGTTGCCGTACTGCTCGCTGCGCGTCCACAGTTCAATCTGCGCGAGCGTCTGGTTGGTAAAGCTCGCCGACATCACGAACGACGGGTGACCCGTCGCGTTGCCGAGATTGACCAGGCGACCCTTCGACAGAATGATGATCTGCTTGCCGTCGGGAAATTCGACCAGGTCGACCTGCGGCTTCACTTCGGTCCACTTGTAATTGGCGAGCGCCGCGATCTGGATCTCGCTGTCGAAGTGGCCGATGTTGCAGACGATCGCCATATTCTTCATCGCCGCCATATGTTCGGCGGTGATCAC
>Ga0265296_1000520_pt1 | contig 56581 bp, 55 predicted proteins | sample MunlanPumphouse1_FD_189073 | JGI IMG/M metagenome (GOLD analysis project Ga0265296, IMG submission 189073) | Groundwater microbial communities from a municipal landfill in Southern Ontario, Canada - Pumphouse #1 | ecosystem: Environmental > Aquatic > Deep subsurface > Groundwater | place...
TTAAAAACAAAAGAGGGTAGTTTTGCCTTTTGTTTAAAAGTATGGCTTGATTGGGTAATCTTCATTTGGATTCCGTTGCCTGGCAATGGTGTCTGGGCAGGCGCGCTTGCGGCTTATTTGCCTGGAATGCGCTTCAGACATTTTGCAATAGCTTGCACAATAGGCGTGCTGATAGCAGTCACAATTGTGGTCCTTGTTGTGCTTGGCTTCTTGAACGGCATTGCGATTTGATTTTGGCAAGGGCAAGTATGGCCTGGCGTATTGTTTTTCACAGCCATTTTTGTTTTTTCTTTTTTTCCCGTTCGAATTTTTGGATTTCTTTTTCCCAGTAGTGGAAGAATTCCCTGCTTTTTGCCGTTTGCTGTTTTTCTTTGTGTTCTGCTATGCGTTTGTTTAAGGAATCTACCGAAGGTAGTTTCCCAAAGCTTTTTTGCAGTGGCAAAAAAGGTTTTATTGATTTCTTGTATTTGTCTTTGCCCATTTAGCCTTTCACCGTTTTTTCGGTTTTGATGAATTCTTTTTTTGCTGTTTCGAACAGTTTTTCTGCGTCTGCCAGCCTTATTTTTATGCCTGTTTTTTTGTTGTCTCTTTCAGCCCTGTAAACTGTTTCCAGGTCTTTTATTGTTTTTTCGCTGAAGCCATTGGCTTTGAGGCGGCTTTCCAGCTTTTGGTTTGAATACGGCTGTTTTTTTGCCAGGCTTTGCGCAGCCAGCAGGCCCCTGATTCTGAGTATTAGCGAATAAATGACTGCATTTGAGTCCAGGTATTCAAGGCCCTGTTTTTTGCCTGCTTGCAGCAGCTCTTGCACGTTTTTGAAAGCCCCGATGGTACTCTCCAGGAGTTGCCTGCAATCCGGTTTGCTTTGCCCTTGTTTCAGCTCTTTTAGCAGGCTTTCGTTCAGGATTGGCTTGGCTTCGCTTAGCAACTGGCGCAGGAAAAGCGTTGGGTCGCTCTTCATTTCTTCAGCGAATTCCTCCCTGGTTTTGACCAGGAAGTCGAACCGCCCTTTTTTTTCCAGGCCAATTTTTTTGTCAGCAATAACAAGCACGTCAATGTCCGAATCTTCCGTCTGCTCATTTCTCACAAAGCTTCCGAACAGGAAAACCCCTTCAATGCCGCCCAAATGCGGTTTCAGGATTTCCATTGCCCCTCCAATTATGTCCACCGGCTTTTCTTCCAAAACAACCAGCACTTTTTCGCCAATCCACTTTTTCGGGGTGTAGACAATGCTGCCGTTTCCAAAGCGCACCACCTCTTTCTCCACTGCTTCCCGGACGTTCAAAGTGCGAAACATAGTATATACAAGTATATACCAAATAGTTAATAAAAAGTGGTTTTGGCCCTGCGGCTGCCGCCTGGTGCCCTTTGCCCCCTGTTTTTATTTCGGGAACAAGCAATCCTCGTGTTTCACAACCGCGTTGCCGATGTGCTTTTGGCAGTGGCATTCTTCCAGGGCTATTGCAGGCACTGCCTTTATGAGAAGCTGTTTTACGTTTTCAATGTTTTTTGCGAAGACCCGGAACACGGTTTTGATGTCCACCGAGTCCCCTTTTTTCCAGCAGTCGTAGTCCGTTGCCATTGCAATGCTTTGGTAGCACATTCCTGCTTCGCGTGCCAGAACAACTTCGGGAACAGTGCTCATGTTTATCATATCGCCGCCGATTTTCCTGAACATGTGCGATTCGGCCCTTGTGCTGAAGCGCGGGCCTTCAATGGTAACAATCGTGCCCTTTTCGTGGTGCGGCAGCCTGAGCTTTTTTGCGGTTTCAATGAGCGTTTGCCTCATCTTCGGGCAGAAAGGGTCCGCCATCGGGATATGGCACACTTCCTCTTTGTCAAAAAAGGTTGAGCTTCTTTTGCTTGTCCAGTCAATGAACTGGTCGGGAAAAACAATGTGGCCTGGCATTATTTCTTCGCGCAGCGAGCCGCAGGCTGTTGTTGCAAGCAGGTGCTTTACTCCAAGCCCTTTCAACGCCCAGATGTTTGCCCTGAAGTTGACATTGCTGGGCATTATCTGGTGTTTTCTCCCATGCCTTGCAAGGATTGCAACAGGCATGCCCCCGATTTTTCCAACGGTTATCGGCGAGCTTGGCTTGCCGTAAGGCGTCACAATTTCCTTTTCCTCTGCGCCCTTCAGGATTTTCGGGTCATCCAAGCCGGAACCGCCGATTATTCCAATCATTTTTCCCCAACCTTTTCGCTGTCAAACTTCAAAAGCGTGTAAAGGTCATATCCCCTGACTTTTTGCCTGCCGTGCAAAAAAGTCAGCTCTATCAGGCAGGCAATGCCGTTTACTTTGCCGCCGAGCATTTCAACCAAATCAACGGCTGCTTTGAGCGTTCCACCTGTGGCACACAGGTCATCTGCTATCAGCACCGATTCGCCTTTTTTTATTGCATCCTTGTGCATTTCAAACCTGTCCTTCCCGTATTCCTTCTCGAACTCTTGGCTCACGGTTTCCGCAGGCAGCTTTCCCGGCTTTCGCAGCGGAACAAAGCCCGCGTGGAATTCGTATGCAAGCACGGCGCCAAGAATGAAGCCCCTGCTTTCCGCGCTCACAACCTTGTCAAAATGCAAATCCTTTTTCATGAAGTATTCCACAAGCTCGTCAACGGCCTGCCTGAAAGCGGCAGAATCCTGAAAAAGGCTCATGACATCATAGAAAAGAATGCCTTTTTTCGGAAAATTGGGAACGGTCCTGATTTTCTTGCTCAAATCCATTCAATCACTTCCTTTGCAATCTCTTCAGCTTCCACGGTGGAAGCGCAGCATCTTCTATGCCGCCGCCACCTTTCCCGTAAATGTCATTTGCGTTTTTGACATTGCCTTTTCTTTTGTCGCCGGCAGGCACGCCAATCGTTGCATGCGGCCAACCCATTTGCCTTCTTGCCCTGTCTTCCCTTCCTTTTGGCCTTCTTCTCATGCAACCACTGCGGCAATCAAAATTATCCAAAAAAAGTAATTTAAATGGGTTGCTTGGATTGCCTGCTTATGCATTTGAATTGTGAAGGATTGGAAACAGCCACAAAGCAATTGCCGATTTGCTTTTTTGGCATAATTGAAGAAAATTCAAAATCAGTTTGTTCTACAGCAATTTTGCCAGTTCTTCCCTTGAGATTGCCAGGTCTTGCTTGAGTATTTTGTTCAATAGCCCTGGCGGCAATGGCTTGTTTGAATGAAATGGAATTGTCAGCTTTCTCCCGTCTGAATGTGAAAGCGTCTTATGCGAGCCCTTCTGCCGCACTTCCACAAAGCCAAGCTTAAGCGCAATTTTAATCAGGTCTTTGGGGTAAACAACCGGAAGCTTCATGAATATGCAACCGCTACTTTTACCATTCCCACTACTTTATTTTCCGCTCTCTTTTGCCCTTTTTCTTTCAAAGAACTCAAATGCAGTTCAATTGCTTCCTTTATGCTCTTCAGCAAGCTTTCAATAGTGTCAGCGTAAGAATAGCACCCCGGCAGCGAAGGAACAGACGCATAAACCTGCCCTGTTTTGCCGTCCCTTTCAATTACAACATCAAAATCCATAAAACACTTCACCAAGAGATATTATGCTGAAAAAGGAATTTAAATGGGTTGCCTGTTTTAAAAATTTTGCAAAAAATCGGCAAAATTGATTTAAGCGCCTTTTTTCTTGGGCCGCTTCTTTGGCTCTTTTCCCGGCCTTCTGCCTTTTTTTCCGCCAATCTTTCTTGAAAGCCTTTTGCGTGATTTAACCGCTTTTGCAGTTCCGTACCTTACAGGGCCTGTTCCGCGCGCACTAGTGTCGCCGGAACCGCTTTTCTTGCTCAAGCGCTTTAGCTGAAGCTTTTCACCCACAATTCTCTTGCCAACCTGGCCTTCCCTATAATCAACTCTTTCCGGAACCCAAATTCTGCCGCCCCATCTACTAGCTTCATAATGTGCCGGAATTACAGTATTCATTTCTCCCAAAATTGGTTCTGTTTTTATGCCTCTGCCTTTTACAGTATACCGGCTTGCGCTTTTTGGCGTTACGCCTCTTGCCCTTCCGCCAAGAGCGTCAAAAACGCTTGGTCCCCAAGCAGCTTTTCTTGCTGCCCTTCTTTGTTTAACAGTGTTTCCGGGAAAGATTCTTTTGTATCTTCTCATTTTTTCCGCCCTGAATTGTTTAAATGTATTGTAATATTCTATTTGAACTGATTAATTAATCTTCCTGCGAAGCTTGTTGCTGAGAGCTTATTTGAATATTTCTTCCATTACTATTTCTTTTCCCCTGGCGCCTTTGAGGATTCTTTTGGCAAAAACACGGTTGGCTTTTGCCGGATTCTCTTTCCACATTTCATAAAACTCTTGCACGACTTCAACAATTTCTTCTGCTGTTGGTTTTTTGCTTTTGCAGGCATAAGGCAAAGCAAGCAAGCCTGGGCCCATTTCGTCGTACATTTCCCTGAGCTTTGGAGGCAATCTCCTGTAGAATGGCCTGAAAACAGGCCTCATGCCAACAGGCTTTAATTTTCCGGCTGCAACCTGGTGCAATTGCAATAGCTCGTCCAGATGCAATTTCCTGACCCACCTGCCGAATGCAGTATAATGCCCTGTTGGTTCCCTTCCATCTGTTTCATAATCGGCGTGAGCGCCCCTTTTCATTGTCCTGAATTTTGTGATAACAATTGCGTTTGGCTTTCCTTTTGGAAATGTTTCGCTTGTTGGTCCGCGCTTGCCGATTCTCACTTGCTTGTGCAAAATCCAGCCGTCTTTGAAAGCTGTGTTTAAGCCTTGCTGTTTTGGGCTTACATATCCTCTTGCAATTCGCCTGGCAAGGCTTTCTTTCCTGTTTTCCGGCTTTGGACCAAGCCCTTGGCGGACAGCGCGCCTCAGCCTCCTCGCAATGCTTTGCCTCGCCATTCTTCTTTACAGCCCCGGTGTTTCCCTTTTTTCAATCCACCCAACGATTTTTTTTTTCATTCGTGTGTGGTGAACCCTTTCCATTCTTTGATTGCCTTTTCGTACCTTTCAAATGTGTCTGTCTGGAGGAACTGCCTTTTCTTCATTTCAACGCCGAAAAGCTTTCCTTCTTCGGCCAGCCTTGGGAACACTTCTTTTTCAATGCTGCAATTTTTCCCTCTTGGAATGCAATCAAAAATTTTTGGGTCCAGAATGTAGGCGCCGGCGCTGATGAGCTTGAACCCTTCTTCCTCATCAGGCGGCTTTTCGCTGAACTCGGAAATGCGTTCGCCCTTGAGCTTCACCAGGCCGCCTGCCTTTGAGTACGCAACCGTTGAAAGCGCAAGCGTTGCAACCGCCCCGTTTTTTTCATGCGCCTTGTCCATTGCCGCAAAATCAATGTCCTTCAATTCATCGCCGTTCATCATAATGAACTTTTTTTCTCCCTTCAAATGCGCTTCGGCAATCTTAAGCGCGCCCGCAGTGCCCATGTATTCCTTTTCAACATTGTAATGCAGGAGCACGCCAAGCTTTTTCCCATTGCCGAATTTTTCCTCTATCTGCTCGTGCTTGAAGCCCACGGCAAAAGTAATGTCCTGGACCCCGAATCTTTTTGCCAGTTCAATGTTCCACTGCAAACAAGGCTTTCCCTGCACAGGAAGAATAAGCTTGCTCAATTCAAGGGTAATGGGCCTTAAGCGGGTGCCAGGGCCGCCTGCAAGAATAAAAGCCTTTTTTATCCCCAAATCCCTTTCAGCCATAGGGACAAATAGCCCCTTAATGTAATTAAAGTTTATCTTTTTTTTATTAGGGCCATGCAATGCCTGCACCAAATGCTTTAAATTTAGTTAATGCGGTAATTGTTTCCGGTGTTTTGCAGTGCTTGGCTTGAGCAGCAGTTATTATGGCTTTCAGGGCAAAAAGGCCTATGATTCGGCAAAGCGCGTTTTTGATTTGGGCTTTGACGCCGTTGAATTGGGTGCGGGCCACAATCCTGAGCCAAATGTTTGGGGTGCAATAAAGAAAATAAAGCGCGATTTTCCCGGCAAGCATTTCACCCTGCACGGCCTTTTTCCGCCGTTGAAAGAACGGCTTTGGTTCAACGCAAGCAACGGCCTTGACGCGCAGAACAAAAAAATCGTGCAAAACTTTTTCAAGGCTGCGCAGATTCTTGAAGCAAGCGTTGTTTCCATCCATCCCGGCTTTTCGCAAAACCTTGAATGGCGCAAGGGCACAACGGAAATGTCATACCCGATTTTCAAGGGCGAAATCCAGCCGGAGAAATCATGGGCAGGCTTTCTTGAGGTTGCTGAAAAATGCGCCCTGCTTGCAAGGGAAACAGGCTGCGCTTTTGCAATAGAAAACGTTCCAAAAAACTCTTTTCCGCTTGTCTGGTCAAGAAAAGACTTTGACCGCGTCTTCGCGGACTACTCGGAAGCAATGCTGCTGCTTGACACAGGCCACGCGCTCTTCGAAGGCAGGCTGCAGGAATTCCTTGAAGCATTTCCCGCAAAAATCGCACAGCTTCATTTGCATTTAAGCAGGCAAGGCGGCGGCGAAACTGGAACAGACGAGCATTTGCCAATAACCTCGGAACAACAGCTTGAGCCCCTCAGGGCAATAAAAAACCTGAAAAAAATCCCGATAATTTTCGAGCACGGAACAAACATAAGCGAAGAAGAAATAAAGGCGGAAAAAAAGATAACCGAAAAATTTTTGGGTTCCATTTGGGATTAGAAAATTTTTATGCAGCCGTTTCCAGCCCTTATTTTTCAAGGAATTCTTTTGCCCTTATTATTTTTATTCCCCTGAATTCATGCAGGGAAAGCAGGTGACTGTCCCCCGTTATGACATATTTTGCCCTGCCTTCAAGCGCAACTTCAAGGAACTTGTTGTCCGCGGCATGTCCAGCCGCATGCACCTTTGTTTTTGCCGAAACCTGGATTGAGCGATTAAGGTACTGCCTTAGCACAAACTCGCGGCCTTTTTTTGCCGTCCTTGACATTATTTCTTCCCTGTACAGCACTTCCTTGAGTTCGCGTATTATTTCAGGGCTGGTATAATTTTCAATCCTGCCAAGAATAAGCAGTTCAAAAACCCTGGCAGGCGCGCCTTCCCTTGCAATAAGCGCTGACACTATAATATTGGTGTCCAGCACCACTGTTTTCTTACCTTGCCCTGTGAACGATTTCATTGGCCGTTGCCTCCGGCACCTTGCCTTTTACCCTTGCCCTGATTGCCCTGAATTCCCTTATGGCCTTTTCAGCGTCAATCTTCCGCAGTACGATTGTTTCCCTGTCAAGCGGAAAAACGGTAAAAAGCGTGTTCTCGCTGCTGCAGGTAAACTGCCTTGTTTCCTTGGGGATAATAACCTGCCCTTTGGTGGACATTTTGGTGGTTTCAACAACCTGTGCCATCTGGTCACCTCCAAAAGAACAATGCGCAAACAAGTTAATAAGGATTTCTTACAAGTAAGAAAATCCTACTTTATGCCTTTGCTGTTCCCTTGCCTGAAAAGAGGTGTTGCTCCCGGGCTTTATAAAATGCGCCTTTTCTTCGTTGAAAGGCGAAGCCGGAAAGCCCGGCTGCGCAAATTTCCAATTATAGCGAACTGATTATGTTTTGAACTTTTTAGGGCAGTTCGCTATACGCAAATGGCAAATAATTGTTCAAATACATAGGCCATTTGCCATAGGTACATCCCTCAAATAAATGCCTTTTTTAACAGTTCTTGTTTTTTGTCTTTCAGGGTAATGAAACTTGATGAAGATTGCCGTTGTTGGAACCGGCTATGTCGGGCTTGTTGCAGGCACCTGCTTTGCCGATATGGGCCATGAGGTCATTTGCGTTGACATTGAAGAGGAAAAAATAAGGATGCTTAACGAAGGCAAGGTGCCGATTTTCGAGCCTGGGCTTGAGGATTTGATTAAGAAAAACGCCAGGGCAAAAAGGCTTTCCTTTACCACTGATTTTGACGATGCTGTGAAAAAAAGCGACATTATCTTCATTGCTGTTGGAACGCCGCCGAAGCCGAATGGCGACGCAGATTTGAGCTATATTGAGAATGTGGCGAGGGGAATTGCGGCTGCCGCAAAAAAGCCCAAGATTGTTGTTGAAAAAAGCACTGTTCCTGTTCAGACCTGTGAGAGGATAATCCAGGTGCTGGACTGCAATGACGGTGATGGCAATGGCAAGTGCGTGAAGCACGTTGTGGTAAGCAACCCCGAGTTTTTAAGGGAAGGGAGCGCGGTAAAGGATTTTTTGTTCCCTGACCGGATTGTGATTGGCACAGAGGACGAGCACGCGCGCAAGGCAATGGAGGAATTGTATGCTCCTTTGAAGGCAAAAATCCTTTTTACCGACATCAAGAGCGCGGAAATAATAAAGCACGCAAGCAACAGTTTTCTTGCAGCGAAAATCAGCTTCATCAACGCGGTTGCCAGCATCTGCGAAAAAACAGGCGCGGACATCGGAAGGGTCGCCGAAGGCATGGGCTTGGACAAGCGCATTGGGGCAAGCTTCCTGAATGCGGGCATTGGTTATGGCGGCTTCTGCTTTTCCGGCAAAGAGCTTGTTTTTGCCGGGAATCCTTCTGTTCAGCCAACTGCTTTTGAAGATGCTTTCAATGGCTTTGACAGCAAAAAGGATTTCAGGTGCCTTGTTTTTAAGAATGGCGCTGTGGTTGAAGCGCCTTTGGTTGGCTTTTCCAAGAGGCACTTTAAAGGCGAAATGCTTTCGATTTCTACTGCAATGGGGCGAAGCATAGAAGTAACTGCAGAGCACCCTTTGCCTGTTGTGAAGGGCGGCAAAATGTTTGTGAAGGAAGCTAAAAGTGTTGAAATCGGAGACGAGCTGCCTTTCATTGCAAGCCTGCCTGAGAAGCCTGTTGAAAGAATTGATTTAATTGATGCTATTTCAGGGCACCCTGGGTTTTTTTCTTCGATTAAACTCAGGCCAAAAAGCAAAAAACTCATTGATTTGAAGGGCAGAATTGCCCCTTTCCTGAAAGTTTCCCCCATGGTGAAGCACGATTATTTCAGAAAGAACTATTTGCGGCTTAAGGATTTCCTGCAATTGGAAGCAGCTGGTGCAATGCCTTTGCCAAGGGAAGAATTCATGCTTTTCACTGCAAAGGGCAATACGACTTATTTTCCGGCGATCCTAAAACTTGATGAAAGCTTTTGGCGGTTCGTTGGCTACTATCTGGCTGAAGGCGATATTTTTTATGAAAAGTGCGAAAGGGGCACAAGAAGCAGAATAAAAATAACATTTAATTCAAAAGAGAGGGAATACATTGAAGATGTTTCCGGAATTTTGTCTTCCCTTGGAATAAAGTTTTTGCTTGGCAACTATGGGAAAACCGCAAGGTTCACTGTCAGCTCAAAGGTCTTTTGCTTTCTTTTGGATTCTGTTTTGAAATGCGGCAGGACAAGCTATGACGCAAATGTTCCTTCAATGGCTTTCCTGCAAAGCAAAGAAAACAAAAAAAGCCTGCTGCAGGGGCTGTTCAGGGGAGATGCTTACCCTTATTTCCACAAGCATGCAGAAGCCATTACAATAGAGTATGGCACTGTGAGCGAAAAGCTTGCAAATTCAGTCATTGTTTTGCTGCAGTCTCTTGGCGTAGTGGCAAGCCGCAAAACACAGTTGATGAAAAAATCAACGGTTCCGGCGCATATTGTAAGGGTTTCCTGCAATAGCCAGGTAAGGAAGCTGTGCTTTTTTGACTCAGGCACGAACAAAAAAATTATTGCAAAGCTGTCTAAAAGCAGGAAAAAAATAAGGCCGATCGGGTTTAGGGAATACAAAGGCTTTTTTGGCTTAAAGGTCAAAAAAATCGAAAAGCGATTGGTGGAAAAAGATGTTTACTCTTTGCAGTTGCTTAAAGAACCGCACTTGTTTGTTTCCTCATACGGCTTGATTGCACACAACTGTTTTCCAAAGGACGTTGAGGCATTCATCAGGATTTCTGAAAAAAACGGCTATGATTTCAAGCTTTTGAAGGAAGTGCAGGCAGTCAACAATTTCCAGAAGCAAAACTTTGTGAAAAGGGTTGAGGATGCCCTTTGGAATCTGAATGGCAAGACAATCGGCGTGCTTGGGCTTGCGTTCAAGCCAAATACAGACGACATGCGCTTTGCGCCGAGCATTGACATAATCAACGCTTTGCTCAAGGAGGGTGCAAAGGTAAAGGCGTTTGACCCTGAGGCAATGGAAAGGGCAAAGGCAATTCTTGGCGGCAAAATAGAGTACTGCGAGGACATGTATGCCGTTGCACAGGGCGCTGACGCGCTTTTGTTCCTCACGGAATGGGATTGCTTCAAAAAGATTGATTTGGCAAAAGCCAAAAAGCTCCTGAAGCAGCCGTTTTTATTCGACGGCAGGAACATGTTTGACCCAAAGGAAATGCGTTCCCTTGGTTTCAAGTACGAAAGCATTGGAAGGTTGTAAATGCAGGTGATTATTCCGGCTGCGGGATACGCCACCAGGCTTTATCCACTTACGTTGGACAAGCCAAAGGCATTGCTTAAAGTAAAGGGAAAGCCGATTCTTGGGCACATAATAAAACGAATTGAGGAATTGCCGGGTGTTGAGGGAATTTTCATTGCAAGCAATGCAAAGTACTACCCGAATTTTGAAAAATGGCTCAGGGGATTCAAAAGCAAAATTCCGATAAGGCTTTTGAATGATGGCACGAAAAGCAATGAGGACCGGCTTGGCCAGATTGGGGACATCCAATTGGCAATTGACAAGTTCGGCCTGAAGCAGGACCTGCTGATGGTTTCAGGCGACAACCTGTTCAACTTCAGCCTGCTTCCAGTGCACGGCTTTTTCGCGAAAAAGCGCGCAATTGTGAACGCGCTTTGGGACAGCAAAAGCATTGAAACCGCGAAGCAGCAGGGAATTGCGGTTGTCGATGAAGGCGGAAAATTTGTTGAGTTCCAGGAAAAAGACGAAAACCCGAAGAGCACGCTCACCTCGCTTGGAATATACTTTTTCCCGAAAGAGCAGGTAAGGCTTTTCAGGCAATTTATTGAAGGCGGCAACAACGTGGACAAAATGGGCTATTTCATGATTTGGCTCATAGAAAACAGCGCAGTCTACGGCTTTACCTACAGGGAAAAATGGTTTGACATAGGGTGGCACTCGTCATTGAAGCAGGCAAGGAAAGAATTTGAGCCCTGAGCCTTTAGCAGATGCTTTAAATAGTTTTTATTGCCAAATTTATCAGGTGTTCCGGATTGAAAACTGCGGTGGTAACAGGTGGTGCCGGCTTCATCGGAAGCCATTTGTGTGAAGCCTTGCTTGAAAAAAAAATGAGGGTGATATGCGTTGACAATTTTGCCACCGGTGCAAGGGAAAACATTGCGCACCTGAAGCGGAATCCGGATTTTTCGCTTTTGGAGCAGGACATCACAATTCCATTTGAAATTGAGGGCCGGGTTGATTTTGTTTTTAACCTTGCAAGCCCTGCTTCTCCCAAGGATTTTGCAAAAATGCCGGTGGAAATAATGCTCGTAAATTCCATCGGGACAAAAAACATGCTTGGCATTGCGCTTGCAAAAAAGGCGCGCTTTTTGGAGGCCTCAACAAGCGAGGTCTACGGGCAGCCGTTGGAGCACCCGCAAAAGGAAACCTATTGGGGCAATGTGAATTCAATTGGGATGCGAAGCTGTTATGATGAGGGAAAGCGCTTCAGCGAAGCCCTTGCAATGGCATTTGCAAGAAATAAGGGTGTGGATGTGAGGATTGCGCGCATTTTCAACACTTATGGCCCAAGGATGCGATTGGATGACGGCAGGGTAACGCCGAATTTCATCACGCAGGCACTTGCAGAAAAGCCGCTCACTGTTTACGGCGATGGCAAGCAGACAAGGTCTTTTTGCTTTGTAAGCGATTTGGTTGCAGGGCTGATGAAACTCATGGAATCAAATTATTCAGGGCCTGTTAACATTGGGAACCCGCAAGAAATAACTGTCAAGCAGTTTGCCGAAGCGGTTTTGAGGATTTCAAAAAGCAAGAGCGTGCTTTCCTTCAAAAAGCTTCCACAGGATGACCCTGAACGGAGAAAGCCGGACATTTCCCTTGCAAAAAAAGAGCTGGGCTGGGAGCCAAAAGTTTCTTTGGAAGAAGGGCTGTGCAAGACAGTCGAGTTCTTTAAGGCGAGGCTGGTTTTTTCATGAAGGCTGTTGCAATAATCGGATTGGGCTATGTCGGCTTGCCGCTTGCCTGCATTTGCGCAGGGAAGGGCTACAAGGTTATGGGCTTTGACCTTGATGCCGAAAAGGTTGCTTTGATAAACGCGGGAAAGAGCCCGATAAAGGATGCCTTTGTGGAAAAGCGGCTCGGGGCATTGAAAGGCAAAATCAGGGCTTCAACCGTTGCAAAAGAGGCGCTTGAGAAGGCGGATGTTGCCATTATTTGCGTTCCAACGCCTGCAATAAATGACAAGCCAGACCTTTCTTTTGTGAAAAGCGCTTGCGAGTCCCTTGCGCCTTTTGTTTCAAAAAAAGAGCTTGTGATTCTGGAATCAACCGTTTATCCAGGCACTGTGGAAGAAATAGTGAAGCCAATCCTTGAAAAGGGCTCCGGCCTTGAAGCCGAAAAAGATTTCTTTTTGGGGCATTGCCCTGAGCGCATTGACCCCGGCAACAAAAAATTCACCATAGAAAACATTCCGAGGGTAATTGCCTGCCTTTCTGTGCCGGGTACGGAAAAGGCAAAAAAATTCTACGAGAGCATTATTGACGCAAAGGTGACCGTGCTTGGCAGCGTCAAGGCGGCGGAAGCCGTGAAGGTTGTTGAAAACACTTTTCGGGACATAAACATTGCCTATGTGAACGAGCTTGCAAAGAGCTTTGACAGCATGGGCATTGACTTTTCAGAGGTGATAAAGGGCGCGAGCACAAAGCCGTTTGGCTTCATGCCTTTTTACCCCGGGCCAGGCGTTGGAGGCCATTGCATTGCACAGGACCCTTATTATCTCATTGCAAGGTCAGAGAGCTTCGGCTTTGAGCCGAAGTTTTTGAAGCTTGCAAGGCAGATAAACGAAAGCATGCCATCTTACACGGTTTCGCTTGTTGAATCAATGCTTGGCAAAAGCGGCATTCAGGCCAGGGGAGCCAAGATTGCCCTGCTGGGCCTTTCTTACAAGCCTGATATTGATGATTCAAGGGAAAGCCCTGCATTGAAGATTCTTGCGCTGCTGAAGGAAAGGGGCGCCGACGTAAGGGCATTTGACCCTTTTGTGAAAAAGAAAAGCAATGCCGCTTCTTTGGAAGAGGCAATTAAAGGCTGTGATTGCGTTGTGCTTGCAACCCACCACGGGCAATTTATTGAAAAGCTTTCGCCCCCAATGCTCAAAAAATTGGGCGTTAAAATCGTGGTTGACGCAAGGAATGTTTTGGACAAGGAAGGCATTTTGAAACAGGGCATTGCCTACAAGGGCATTGGAAGGTGATTTGCCTTGCTTGGGGCAAAGCCCTGTTGTCATTCCACAATCCACTTTTCTTTAACCAGTTTTTTGTACAGCTTTTCAGCGGACTCTTGCACCGATTCCTTGTCTGTTTCAAGCACCAGGTCCGGTTTTTTTGGTTCCTCGTAAGGCAGGTTTATTCCGAGGAAAGTTTCAAAGCCTGGTTTTTTTGCCTTTGCGTCCTTGTAATGGCCTTTTACATCCCTCTGCTCGCATACCTCCAAGGGGCATTTTACGAAAATTTCCAAAAAATTCCGGATACTGCTTTTTGCATAATCCCTGATTTCCTGCATGGGAGAGGCAACGCAGGCAATGTTCAGAACACCATTGCTTGAAATAAGCTCGCAGATGTCAGCAACCCTTTTGATGTGCTTATTCCTGTCTTCCCTTGAAAAGCCAAGGTCCGCAGAAATTTTTTTCCTTACTGCATCGCCATCCAAAACAACAAGCTTCACCCCGTTTTTCCTCAGCTTTTCCGCAAGCGCATTCGCAATAGTAGTCTTGCCGCTGCAATGCAAGCCAGTGAACCAGACTGTACCGCCTTTTGCTTGCATCAAATCAAATCCTCCTTGCTTAAAACACCTGCAACCTCCGGCCTTATAAGGCCAGGGCTCATTGGCTTGCCTTCCATCAAAAGGTTTCTCACTGTTGTGCCGCTGATTTTCTGGAAATGTTCCTTTTCTTCCTCTGGAACTGCCCCTTCTTCCAAGACAATGTCTTTTTCCTTGTGAAAGTAGTAAACCGTGTCAATTGAAATTGGCTCAATGCCAACGCTTTCAGCCATTGTTTCAAGCATCCTGCAGGCTTCATCTATTTTGTAAAAGTCTTTGCCGAAAGCGCTTTTGACGCCTGCGTGGTCCCTGCCTACGATGAAGTGCGTGCACCCGAAGTTTTTCCTGACAATTGCATGGAATATCACGTCCTTTGGGCCGGCGTAAAACATTGTTGTTGAAAGGGTTGAAAGCAAGACCCTATTTTTCGGGTAATAGTTTTCTATAAGCTGTTTGTAGGCCCTGACTATTGCCTCCGGGCTGAAGTCACCGGGCTTTCTCCAGCCAATGATTGGCTGAATCATCAGGCCATCGCATATTTCAAGCGCCCGCCTTTGAAGGTTTTCATGGCCCCTGTGCGGAACATTTCTTGTATGGAAAGCCGCAATTGTTTCCCAGCCCTTTTTCTTGAATATTTCCCTTGTTTGCTTTGGCGTAAAATGGCAGTCGCTTGGCTCATGTTCAAAGCTGCTAATCTGCGTTATTTTTCCGCCAACAAAAAAGTCATCCAGAGAGCACAATTTGCTTACTCCTGGGTGGCTCAAGTCAGTTGTGCCAAAAATTTTTTTTGCGATTTGCTTTTTGTCAAATTTGAAAGTTTCTTCGACGTCCATTATCGCCTGCAGCTTCCCATCGAAAAACAGTCCTGCCCTTTCCGCTTTTAGGCCTTTAAGCTCAAGCGCTTTCTCTTTCGGCACTGAAAGCAATATGGGAACTGACCAAGGCAGGCCGTTAGGCAGCTGCGTTTTTTCTGTGCATGAAAAAAGCTCTTCTTGGCGCATGAATCCCTCCAGAGGAGAAAACGCACCGGTTGCAATCAGTTCTATGTTCAGCAGAATGTCCCTGTCTGTGTCAATTCTTGCCTGAAACTCCGGCACCCTGCCATTGTGCAGTGCCCTGTCGACAAGTTTTCCGCCATACGGTTTGTTTATAGCCATCGCTTATCTTCCTTTTTGGCTCTTTTCCAGGTAGTCAAGGAACTCGCTTACCCTGTGCACTTCCAGAAGGTTTGTTTTCTTGACGCCGCTGTTGAAAACAGAGCCTGTAATCACAACCACTGACCTTTTTCCGATATATCCCTTCTGCATTGCCTTGAGTATTGCCTCTTTTTTATGTTCATTGGAGATATCATCAAGGCCTTTGCTTATCAAAAGCGGGCAAACACCCCAAAGGATGTTAAGCTGCCTGAAAATTTTCTCGTTGGAAGTTGCGGCAATTATTTTTGGCAAAGGCATGTGGCTTGCAATCATTCTTGCAGAGTATCCCCCGGATGTTAGGACAATGGTGGCATCAATCTCAAGCATTTTCTCCAGCTCGTAAATCGCTTTACCAATGGCATTGGTCAGATTAACATCCCTCAAAGAGCCGTTCTCAATGGGCTTGATGTCGCCCTCCATTGCCTTGATTACTTTTGACATTGTTTCAACCGCTTCCAGCGGATATCTTCCAATTGCCGTTTCAGCCGAAAGCATTAGGCAGGAAGCGCCGTCCAAGACAGCGTTTGCAATGTCAGAAATTTCCGCCTTTGAAGCCTGATTGCTTTCAATCATTGATTCGAGCATGTGGGTAGCGATTATCACCGGCTTTCCAACCCTATTGCATTCAAGAACGATTTTTTTCTGCATTTTTGGAACAAGCTCATAGGCTGTTTCGCTGCCCAAGTCGCCCCTGTCAATCATTATGCCATAAGCTTCCTTTATTATTTCCTTGTAGTTTGCTATTGCTTCTTTTGTTTCAATCTTTGCAATAACTTTTGTCTTTGCGCTTATCACTTGGTTCAGGTTGCCATAGCCAAGCACCTCGTTCAAGGATTTAACATCCTCGGCTGTCCTGACAAAAGAATAGCCAACGAATTCCAAGTCGTTTTTTGCAGCAAACTCAGCCCACTTTCTGTCAACAGCTGAAATGCCACCATGCCCGAACTTTGTATCCGGGCAGTTGACGCCCTTGTTTTTTGCAATTGTGCCCTTTCCCGCAGACCTGCAAACAATTTCATTTTGGGAAACCTTTTCCGCAACAAGGCACAGCTTTCCGTCATCAATGAAGATCTTGTCCCCTTTTTTGACAGAAGCAAAGAACTGCTCGTTTGGCAGGGGAATTCCTTTGCCTGGGCTTTCGGCGCTTTTCACAAATACGACTTTTTGCCCTTTTGCTACGTTGACTGGCGCCTCAATGGCAGTAAGCCTGATTTTTGGGCCTGGAATGTCCAAAAGAATCGGAACCTCCTTTGAAACAGACCTTATCAGGTTAACGAGCTTTAGTGCTGAGTCCTCAGTGCAGTGGGAAGCATTAAGCCGTGCGGCATCCATTCCTTTCTCAATAAGTCTTGCAATGGTTTTCCTGTCAGCCGAAGCCGGCCCGATTGTGCACAGTATCTTGGTTTTTTTGAAGCTTGAATCGGCAATTGTTTTCTCAAGTTCAGCCAGGGCAGAAAGCGCTTTGGGGCTGTTTTTAAAACAGTAAAGCAACTGGTTTTCATGGCTGGCTGATCCGACCAGCTTTTGCTTTTCAAATTCCTTCAGTATCTTGAAGGCGCTGCCCACGCTTATGCCAAGAAGCCTTGCTATCTGGTTGACGTTAAAGCTCTTGTCTGCGTTTTCAGAAAGGAGTTCAAGAACCCTAAAAGCATTTCTCCCGGCCATCTTTTCACCAAAAAAGTGAATAATATTTTAACAATAGTGAATAATACTGGTGTGGTTGTATTTAAAAAGGTTTTCAGCAAGCGGCTGGCATGCTGAACAAATGAATAATTAACACGCGGCTTGACTGCTTTTCTGCTTCAAGCACATGCCGCCATTTCATGCCTTGTTTTTTTCCGCTAGTTTTTTTGTGAGCGCGTAGAAGTCGAAAACCATTTTTATCCACACTCCGGTCCAAACAACTGTGAATATTAATAGCAGGGGGAATATTTGGTTTGTCAGGGCACCTACAGTAATCAGCGCCATGCTCAGGCCCCTGTTCCCTATTCTTCTTTTGCTGCTGATGCCAACCGTTGGCTTCAGGTCGCTTTTTTCCACATATCTTGCCCTTGTTGAAACCATATATGAAACCATTGCAAAGCTTATGACTGCCGGAATCCCTGCAATCAGAAAAGCAGCGTCATTCAGCAAGAAGTATTGGCCTATTGCTGCGGCTCCCATAAAGGCGGCGGTTGAATAAAAGTCAACCGTTGGATCAAGCCATGCCCCAAATGGGCTTCCTGTTTTGTTGATTCTTGCTATTTCGCCGTCAACGCAGTCAAGGATGAATGAAACCTGCAGCAGCAGCACGCCTGCGACAAGGTAAGGGTATTGCCCAAAAAGGAACAGCCCTGCGCCCACTAAGGCAACAGCAAATGCAGCAAGCGTGATTTGCCATGGGAGAATGCCTTTTTTGTAAAGTCGCATTGTTATTCTTGTGCTGAGCTTTCTGTAATTTCCCATTATGATGCAGTCGCTTTCCTTAAAGCAAACCGCCTGCAGTTCTTTTAATGAAAGTTCGTTGGCCTTGCTTTTCATTTCCTTTCCATTGTTTTTCCGCGCCATAATAATCTTTCTTTTTTTAAGCCACTTTTAAGTTTGCCTTCACGCTTTTCAGCGCCCGACAATGTTCGTTCCGCCTGCAGAAGAAATCTTATAATCAAATGATATTAATATATGCGTTATTGCTTTGTTCCCCTTTGTACTGCTTTTTTTTGAACATTTCCAATGCCTTGCCAATTGATTTTTTTAGCGTAAATTTGATTCCCGCACGGCCAATCTTGCCATGCCCGGGTTCAAAATTATTATTTGCCTTTTTCATTTCAATTTCTTTAATTGAATAACTTGCCTCTTCCATACCTGCAATTGCTTCCTTTCCTTTAAACAAAATTCTGACGGAGAAATCTTTGTTCTTATTGCCTGTTTTAATGAAAACTTTTTCGCCGTCAAAGAATGCGTCAAAATCAGTTTTTTCCCTTTTAAGCCACCATTGTGAAAACTCTTCCACGTTGGTCATCCAAACATTGCATTTTTCCGCGTATTCGAACATTTGCGAAACAACCCGGGGAAAGCGGGCAATTGCTTTGAATGGATGCCCATAAAAGAAACAAGGAACGTTATTGCCCAGGTTTCTGTCAAAAGCCGCCTTGAAATAATCCAACATTTGCTTTTCGTTGAAATCCCTTGTCTTCAGTATTTCAATGCAGATTGGGTGGATGCCAATAAGCAATGTCTTTCCCTTCAGGTGAAATGGAAGGCAGTCATATCCCGCCCCAAATCCAACAGCATATTCATAACCGCAGGAAACAAGTGCTGATATCATGTGTTCATTCAACAGGCCGTTTGGAGCGCAGAATCCCTTTGGCCGCAGGCCATTTGCCTTAAAGAATCTGTCGGAAGCAATTACGTTTTCATAATCTTTTTCGGAACCAAAGAACTCATGCCTGAAATTGTGGTTGCCCACAATTTCATCGCTGAGCAGGCTTAATATGGTTTTATCCGCTTTAATTGCTTCGCAATTGACAAACCAAACTGCCCTTTTGTGCTTTAAAACATCAATGGCTTTTTTGGTATCCGGCCGGCAGTCAAAATCAACATCAACATGGAAGCCGAATGCACTGCCGAACTTTTTGGGATAAAACCATTTATGGACAAAGGGCAATCCCCTGCTTTCAAATTTTTCCGTTAATAGCCTGATAAAATCAAATGTATTTTTGCCTTTATGGCAGAAAGAAACAACTTCCGGAACACCGGTTTTTCCTCCGATAAAACCTTTTTCAATGGCCTTGTAATCGTGCAAATTGCCGGCATTGCAATCATGCAAAACCGAACCGCCTCCGGCAGCAAACTTTTCAATAAGCTTGTTTTCCTGTGGGGCAAGTTCTCTTGCAATAACCATGACGGAAAAATCTTCCAAGGAGAATGGCTTGTTGAAATCAACAATTTTATACGGCGAACCTATTTGTTCCAGCAGTTCCTGGGCTTCGGTTCCTTTCCCAACCAATCCGATGCACAACGGCTTCATATAATTATCCTTCAAACAAACTTTTTCTATCCAGCCTTTTTTTGCTCTTGCTCTTCCTTGCTGATTGCATAAATAGTTTCTCCCTTTTCCGCCAGGCTTCGCAGGCACCTGAAGACCCCGTTAACTGGCAAGGAACAGCAATATCCCCTGCCAATAAATGTTTCGCTTATTATCCCCTCTTCCCTGAAATGATTCTTTATCCTCTTTATTATTGCCGGATTTTTGTCAATGCAATAATTGTGGAATTCCGGGTCGTGCGCTTTTGTTTCAATCTCGCGTGTTTTTCCCTGGTTGTCAATGCTTTTGACGCTGTAAGCCTTTGGCAAGTAAATCGGCAAAGGAAACTCTTTCATTGAGTCTTCCACGGCGTGATAGAAACTTATTGTATCAATATCAACGCCGAGGCAGACAATCTTTGCATCCAAAGACAACAGCTTGTAAAACGGGCTGTGCTCATCGAAAGGGGTTTTTGATTCCAACGTATCTTTTATAAGGTACTTGGCGTGCTTTCCGCATACCGCAACAGAATGTGTGGGATGCAGGCTCCTTTCAACGCCGTCAAATTTTCTAAAACATTCTGTTATTGTGCCGACAACCGATTTACTTTTTTCTGCGTCAAAAGGCTGTATATCGTGCAGGTTAAATCCATGGAAGGTCGGCATCAAAACCGTGCCTTCTTCACCAACCTGTTCAAGAATGGATTCTATTACGGTTTTTGCCCCGCCTTCAACAAAGCCGAAAGAACTCAATGAACTGTGGACTTCAACAGCATCCCCTTTTTTTATTCCGAGTTCTTCAAGGCCTTTCAGGAACATTTCTTTGGTAACTATCTTTTTTGTAAGGTAATTGCCGTAAGCTTTTAGCCTTTTGGGCAGCCGCATTATTTTTTTTCCAATGGGCTTTGCCTGGCGCGGTATAAGCTTTTTAATATTCATAAAATCCGCGCCCTGTTTTTCTTCCAAGCTTTTTTTCCTTTACAAGCTTACTGATAACATTCGGCGGCTTAAATTTCTTGTCATTGGTCTGCTTGTACAAGCTAACCATGATATCGTATACTGTATCCAATCCAATTAAATCCATTAAAGCAAAAGGGCCCAAAGGATGGTTAAGGCCGCACTTAACGGCCAAATCCATGTCAAAGCAACTTATCTTTTTTTCTTCGGACATGTTTATTGAGTCAACCAAGAAAGGGAAAAGCAGGGCATTGACAATAAACCCTGGCGAATCATTCAGCACCACTGTTTTCTTGCCTGCTGTTTCAACAATGCCTTTTGCAAAAGATACTGTTTCAGCGCCTGTTTCCTTTCCTTTGACTATCTCAACAAGCGGCATCTTGTGGGCCGGGTTGAAAAAATGCACTCCAAGAAAATTCTTTTTATTTGAAACAAAGCCTGAAAGCAGGTCTATTGACATTGAAGAAGTATTTGAGGCTACAATGGCATCAGCTTTGCCGTACTTTGATATGCTTTCCAAGGCTTTTTTCTTTGCATTAACCTCTTCAAAAACAGTTTCTATAATAAAATCGCATTCAGCCAATCTGCCAAAGTCCATAGTAAAAGCAATTCCGTTTTCTATTTCATCGCTCTTGTCTACGCAATCCACCAACAGAACATTAAAATTATTGCCAGCAAACAGTTTTGCTATGCTTTTGCCCATGGTTCCTGCGCCAACAATGCCAATATTCCTATTATCCATTTTTCCGCCCGGCTTTTCACTATAGTTTTAATTCGAAGTAATGCATAAAAACCTTGTTTTGCGGCCCGATTGCTTTTGTTCTATTTTTGTACTATAATTTTTTTTTTAAACCATTTGCCGTTGATTTAGAATCGGATGCCTGAAAAAACCGGGAAAGGCAGTTTTTTTCTTGCTGCCTCAAACGGCTTTTCACTTGTTGATACGCGCAGTCTTAGGCTTTAAAATAAATAAATGGGACGAAAAAAGGGGCTTATACTCTATAATATCAAAATCTTCAACCAACTCAAATGCTTTCTTTTTAGAAAACTCAACATGGGTCTGCCTTCCAATAGTCTGCCTATGCTTCCACAATCCGGCCTTCTCGGAAAAATGGACAATCCTCCAAAACAAAGAATCTGAATTCGGAACAGTCAAAACAATCCTGCCATCGGGCTTCAGATACTTGGCGGCATTCAGCAGGCCTTCCCTCGGGTCGGAGAGGTGCTCAAAGACCTCCACGGAAAGGATAAAATCAAAACTTTCTTTTGGATAAGGCAAAACATCCAAAGCTGACAAGACCTTTGAATCTATTTTCACGCCGTACCCTGAAGAAAACCGCTCCAGCTCCTTGATGTAATCGGGATTGATGTCAAAAGCCGAAACAATGCCTCCGGCCAAAGCCATGCCGACGCTCATTGCTCCCTGGCCGCAGCCGACATCCAAACAATGGTCTCCTTTCTTAATGTCAATGTGCCGCCAGACCTCTTCGGTGCGCTTGTTCATTTCAAACTTGCTTAAAAAACTATACTTCTTCGTAGCTCTTTCACGATTGTCGCAACTGTGTTTCCAAATAGGCCTTATATCAACACCGTTCATTTAAACAACTCCTTTTTTCCCCATCCTTTTTTCCCGGCAGCATTAGTTCGTCTGCCGTTCCAAGATGTTTGCCTCACCGTTGTGCAGAACTAATATCGTGCCTACAATTCTTGCATTTCATCTTTTCATCAACCTATTTTTTTGATTGCAATTAAATTAATAAAATTGCCCTTTCTGTTGAAAACACAAAAGTAATCATCGCCAATTAGCTTGATAAGGTCTTTCTCTGAATACCTTACAGCCCTCTTAATGTAAATGTGTTCAAGCCTCTGAGCAGCAACTCTATCCGAATAACCCACGGCTCTTAGCAAAGCAAGATTAACTTTAAATGGTATAAATCTAAGAAAACGCCGCAATAAAACTTCAGCCAAACTAAAAAACACCCCCCTCTTGCCATAAACCCCGATATAAAGCATTTTACTTGCAACCCGCTTTAACTCAGGCAAGGTTTTGGAATCATCAACATGATGCAAAACGCCTGCGCAAACAACCGCATCAAATTCTCGGTCCTTGAAACTAAGTGGTTCTTCAAGGTTTGCTTTGTAAATAATGGTTGATTTTAACAAGCCATCTTTTTTAGTGGCACAAATGCTTTCGATGAACAAGTCAATAGCAGTTACATTAAATCCTGCTTCTTCCAAAACTATTGCGCCAGCCCCCCATCCACAACCAGCATCAAGCACTTTCTTAACGCCGTACTTTTTAGCAAAAAAAAGAAAGTCTTGCAAATACCTTTCCTTCATCATTGCAACTAAGTTCACTTTATCTTGTGGCTTATATAATCGCCATTTTTTAGAAAATAATTCTTCATTCTTCATTCTTCTTCTGCCTCTTTTTTTGCTTATTTATTTGCCTAAAATAAAATTTCCAATTACCAAACAATCAACTCTTTTATCTTTGAACGCATTTATTGCATCTACTGGTGAACATACAATCGGTTCTTCATGTGCATTAAAAGAAGTGTTTACAAACAGGGGCAAGCCACTGGCATCCTGATAAGCTTTTAATGTCTGATAATAAAGTTTGTTTGATTCTTTGCAAACAACTTGCGGCCTTGCAGTTCCATCGACATGAACAACAGCCCCTGCCATTTTTTGCTTTTCTTTTGGAACATCGAAAGTAATCGTCATAAACTTTGAAGGATACTTTGCATTTTCATAACCTGTAAAATAGTTCTTGGCTTCTTCTTCTAAAATTGAAGGGGCAAAAGGCATAAACTCGGTTCTTGAAAGCCGCTTATTCAAACTGTCATTAATGCCCTTATCAGTCGGCTTTGCAACAATGCTTCTGTTGCCCAGGGCACGCGGGCCGTATTCCATTCTTCCCTGGAACAAGCCGACAATCTTTCCTTCATCAATTCTGGCGGCAACCTCTGTGGGAATGTCATTGTAGTCTTTTGCGTTGAGTCCATTGTCAGTGATAGCCTGCTGGATTTCTTCATTGTTGAATTCCGGCCCAAAGTAAACGTCATTTAAGGCAAAGGGCTTGATGTTGGCTTGGTTTAGTGCTGCGCCAAGTGCAGTGCCGCCATCGCCCATATGTGGATGCACAAATATGCTTTCAACATTTGGCAAAGCCAAAAGCCTTTGGTTTAGTTTAACATTTGCAAACACGCCTCCGGCCAAAACAACATTAGAAATGCCCGTCTTGTCAACCCAATATGAAACATACTTTGACAAAACATTTTCCAAATGAATTTGAACACTTGCAGCTAAATTCGCCTTATTAAAATTTCCAAGTTCTTTCTTAATCTTATTCAAAGCAGCATCATGTTTTGCTTTTAAATAATTAACAGTTCTGCCATTATTGTAATTAATCCAATTCTCGAAATTTGGCAAGTATTCTGGTTTTCCAAAAGCGGCCAAACCAGTAATTTTTCCCTCATGCTTGTTTGAAGTAAAACCGCATAACTCTGTGACATAAGAGTAATATTTTCCAACACTATTGTAACTGCCTAACTCACTCAATCTTTCCATGTGACCATTTTCAGCAACAGAAATAGTTGAACACAAAGCATCGCCAGCAGCATCATAAGTGACAACTAAAGCCTTATTCAAACCGCCGGTAAAGTAAGCACAGGCGGCATGGCATTGATGATGCTCCACAAATTCAACATCGCAATCAAAACCATGTCCCTTCAACCAAGCTTTCAACTTCTTATTGCGCTTCCAATACCATTGACCATACAAATTTTCGCCAAACTTTTGGATTCCAATGAAATAGTCTTTATTAAACAAATCTCCCAACAAAAAGGCGGCAGAACCAAGAAATTGCCTTGGCCCCATTATTACATTCATTGTCTGTACTTGCTTTAATGAAATTGGTTTTGGAAACCAGGGGGCATGCCAATTCGCAACAGCAATCAAATCAATATCCTTTGGCTCAAGTTTAGCCTGCTTCAAAACGCAATCAATAGACTGTAGAGGAAGTCCTCGCACAAGTTTTATGCGATTAAGCCTTTCCTCATTCACAGCCGCAACAATCTTCCCATCCTTTACAACAGCAACTCCGCAATCATGCCCATCACTCAACCCCAATACGTTCATTTCAAAGTCTCCTTATACTTCTTAACCATTTTTTTAACAAATATATCATAACTCAAATCATTTTTTACTGTTTCTATACCGGCTTTTGAAAGGGTTGAAGCCAAATCCTTGTCCGACAAAATTCTGCAAACAGCCTTTGCCAAAGCGCTTGAATCCTTTTGCGGGACAAGCAAACCATTAATGCCGTTTTTAACAACGTCGGGAATCCCGCCAACATTACAGGAAACAACAGGAACCCCGCAAGCCATTGCTTCTCCAATTACAAGCCCTTGACCCCCCTCTGTTTCTCCTTTGCTGTCAACAATCGCAGGCAAACAAAAAACATCAGCGCCGGCATAATAACTTGGCAAATCCGGAATAGGGATGCGCCCAGCCAAATAAACACTCTTGCTCAAACCTAATTCATCAACAACAGATTTGATTTTAAATTCTTCGGGTCCGCCGCCGCCAATAACAAGCAAAGCATTAGGGCATTTTTTAAGAATTTCAGGCATTGCTTTAACAAGATAAACATGGCCTTTCCTTTCAACAAGGCGACCCATTACAAAAATAACAGGGCGTTTTAAAAAATTCCGCCCAACAACTTTCTCATTATACCGTTTAGTATTAACCCCCCCACAAAACAAAACATCATGCTCTCTCGCCCCGATGCCAACAGCAGCGTCATGGGTAGCAACACTATTAGAAGTCAACAATTTTGCAAACTTTGTTGGAAAACTTGCCAAAAAAGGCAAGCCAATCTTTTTAGACAGGTAAATCTCTGCTCCAAACAAATGCAAAGCAAAACAAAAATTGCAAAAATGCAAAGCAATCAATGCGGCCCATCCTTGGGGAAAAGCCCACAAAACCTGAACAACATCAGGCTCAAATTCCCTCACTGCTTTTCTTAAAGCAAAAGCATTCGACAAAATATACGGAACAAACTGTGCCTTTGCCAGCAAACTTCCCTTAATATTCTGCGCAATTCCACAGCCATAAGCAATCTTTTGCATTGAAACCGGCCACCAATACTGGAATCTGCGAATTTTCACGCCATCAATTTCATGCTCTTTGCACGCATTGCTGCAATGGGCAGCCAAAACCATTACTTTATGTCCATTTCTTTCAAAAGCAGTTGCAACCTCGTAAACAAAATCAAGCTGCTCATCTTTCTTAGACTTCAAGAAAGTTGAAGTAACAAACAAAACCTTCAAATACATTCCTCCAAAAACTCCAACTTGCTAACCAAACTCTTCAGATTGCGCGAATATAATAACTAACCTTGCTTGGCATCACAATGGATGCATTATCCAAGACCGAAACAGAACTATACTTTGAATTCATCATAAAAAGCAATCAAACTGCTTTCATCAAGCTCTTGCAAAATCTCAGATTTCCCTGTGGGTAGGCCGCCGTTGCCTTGCATCTGGCGCCGGCCATTGATAAAAGACATTTCTCTTTGCTAGGCTTTAAAAAGTTTATGCACCTCTTTTTTTAGAACTGATTCCAGGGGCTTTTGCTGTGAAGGCGGTAAAAAAATTTGCGGGAAATTTTCTGAGGGATTACTACTGGCGGAAGCGCAGGATTCTTTTCATACCCTACGGCAATGACGAAAGCGTGGAAAGCTTTGCAAAGCTTTTTGACAAGGTTTCCGGCGAGGTTGAGCTTCTTCAGGCAAGGGCGGAAGCGTTTTTGCTTTACTCCTGCGCCTTGAAAACTAACAAGCTTAAGGGGGACATTGCCGAAGTCGGGGTTTACCAGGGCGGTTCGGCAAGGCTTATTTGTGAAGTGAAAGGCAAAAGAAAGCTTTTCCTTTTTGACACCTGGGAAGGCCTGCCTTATGACGACGAATATGACGCCAATATGAAAAAGGGGTGCTATAAGGCGGAATTTGAGGCTGCCAAAAGCTATCTCAAAGGATTTGACGGCGTTTCGTTCCACAGGGGCGTCTTTCCCGGCACTTCAGGCGTTATCAAAGACAAAAAGTTTTCGCTTGTTTCGCTTGACCTTGACCTTTACAAGGCCACAAAGGAATCCCTTGAATTCTTTTACCCAAGAATGGTCAAGGGCGGGGTAATAATCAGCCACAACTACAAGGACCTTTCAGGGGTGAAAAAGGCCTTTGACTCTTTTTTCAGGGACAAGCCTGAACTTGTGCTTGGCCTGAACAACTCGCAGGTTCTTGTCCAAAAAACCTGCTGAAAGCCGTCAGATTCAATTCATTTTTTCGTGCAAAGCCGTCTGCTGCAAAGCATTTATAGTAGTTTTCCTGTCTTTTTAATGCTGGTCTTGAATCATGACGTCCATTGAAAAGGGGACCTTTTACCTGTTTGGCTCAAGGTTTATCTTTTTCCTCTCGGGCTATGTTTTGCTGTTTGTCCTGGGCAGGTTTTTGCTTGACCCGGTGGAGTTCGGGATTTTCGGAGTGGTGTTCTCGATTGTCTCTCTCGCCAACACGGTCCTGCTTTATGGGATACAGCAGGCTGTTTCAAAGTTTGTTTCTGAAACCCCTTCAAAAGCAAAGGTGATTTTGCGCCAGGCATTAAAGCTTCAGTTTTTCTTTTCAATAGCGGTTTTCCTCAGCCTCTTTCTCTCCGCTGATTTTCTTGCATTTGTCCTGAACGACCCGAGCATTGGTCCATACCTGCGCATTGCTGCCTTTATTCCCCTGTTCCAGCCATTCTTTTCCGCAATACTTGGCTACCTTAACGGCCTAAAAAAGTTCAAGGAACAGGCAATTTTCACAAACTTTTACAGGATTCTGCACGCTGCCTTTCCAATAGCGCTTGCCTTAATCGGCTTTTCCCTTTTTGGAGTCTTTGCAGGCCTTGCTTTGTCCTCACTTGCCGCCCTTATAATGGGCCTTATTTTCATTGGTTCTGGAAAGCCCGGGTTTTTTTCAAAGAAAAAACTGCTTTTCTTTGCCGCCCCAATAATTATTTACCTCTTGCAGCAGAACGCCTTCCTAAGCATTGACCTACTGTTCCTGAAAGCGCTTGCAGGCCAGAACAGCAGCCTTTTGGCAGGCTATTACACCGTAGCCCAAACCCTTGCAAGGCTTCCATTTGAGCTTGCCGTAACCCTTTCCATTGTACTTTTCCCCCTGGTCTCTGAAACAGTTTACTCCCGGAAAAAGGAAAAATCCGCTTTTTACATCAGGAACGCCTACAGATATTCCTTTCTTGCCGTTGCGCCTTTTGCGGCAATGTTTTTCTACACGTCCGCGGAATTGATTGCGCTGGTTTACGGCTCAGCTTACATCGCAGGCTCCGCAGCTTTAAGCATTCTTTCAGTTGCCTTTGTGTTCATGACAATTTTTGTGATTTCGGAAACAATAATTACGGCAAAAGGAAACCCAAAGGCAGCGGTTGGCCTTGCTTTCCTTGCCCTGATTGCCGATGCGTTGCTTTTGTATTTCCTTATTCCGCTGAACGGGCTTGAGGGTGCGGCAACGGCCTCTCTTTTTTCAATGCTTTTCGGGGCCCTCATTTCAACAGCGTTTGTTTTCATCCACTTCCGCCGCTTCCCATGCAAAAGCATTGCAAAAATATGCATTGCATGCATTCCGGTAATCCTGATTTCGTTTTTTGTCCATGCCTCGGGCTTTTTCCTGATCGTAGAGTATGCCCTGCTTTCCCTGGTCTTCCTTGCAGCCCTGTTCCTGCTTGGAGAAGTCAAAGAAACCGACCTGCAAAGGGTTATAAAAATGGTTATCTAGCCAAGGCAGGCAATCCAAACAATGCTTCCTGCACCTGCTTCACTTCATGTACTGCAGCAGGCTCCACCCGCTTCTAAAGCTTGACTTTAGCAAATTCCAGTTTGTGAGCCTCTGCTTTAAAGCCTTGAGCATGTAACTTGGCCTCAGGTAGTATTCCTTGTATGCCTGCTTGAGCCAGTACTGCATGTCCTGCATGCTGAGGCCGGGGTATTCAAAAATCGGCCTGATTTTTCCCTCGCAGTCAAGGTAGTCTGCCCAGTTTTTGAACCTGAGGTAACCTTTGCTTTTGAGAAACTCGTAGAATTCTGTTCCGGGGTATGGCTGGGCAACGCTGAACTGCACAAAATCAATGTTAAGCTGTTTTGCAAACTCTATGGTTTTCTTGATGCTTTCAACTGTTTCGCCAGGCATTCCAAAAACAAATGTTCCATGCACCTGTATGCCTGCATCCTCAAATAATTTTGCGGCTTTTTTTGCCTGTTCTGTTGTGGCCCTCGGCCCCTTTTTCATGTTTTTCAGCTGTTCGTCACAGCCTGATTCAAAGCCAACCTTTACCAAAAAACATCCGGCTTTTTTCATTGCCTCCGCAATCTCCTTGTCAACGGAGTCAACCCTGCTGTAGGCGGCCCAGGGAAGGTTAATTTTTTCCTTAACCATCAAGCCGCACAATTCAAGCAGGTATTTTTTGTTGACATTGAGGGTGTCATCGTTGAATAATACGCTTTTGAACTTGAAATTTTCTTTAAGGTGCTTGAGTTCTGCGACAACGTTTTCAGGAGACCTCATCCTGTAGCCCCTGCCATACATCAGCTGGGGCCCTGCGCAATAAATGCATTGGTGCGGGCAGCCCCTTCCGGCAAGCACAAAAGTGAAGGGATTCTTGTACAATGCAGAGTAATATTTTTCGTTTGGCAGCAGTTCCCTTGCCGGAAACGGAAGCTTATCAAGGTCCTGAATCAGCGGCCTTGCCTTGTTATGTATAATCTTTTTGCCTTTCTTGAACGAAATGCCTTCAATTTCCTCAAGCCTGGCTCCTTCGGCCAAATCCCTTATGGTGTAATCGTATTCGCCCCTTGCCACAATATCAAAGCCCTTGTCCAAGGTGTCTTCGGGAACAGCTGTTGCATGCACTCCGACAGCAATTGTTTTTGCGCCTGTTTTTGCCGCGATTTTTTTTGCAATGCCCGCATCGCTTTCAACAGAGGCAGTTGAGGTAAGCATTACCACATACTCTGGTTCAAAGCCTGAAATTCTTTCAATTGTGGCTTCTTCGCCGATTTCAAGGGCTGGCGCGTCGATTAGGTCAACCTCGTGCCCGTTTCTTTGGCAGACTGCTGCGGCATAGCCCAGCATTATCGGCGGATGCAGGGCTTTTTGGGGCGAGACTGCCTGAAACCTGACTTCCCTGTTGTACGTCCCCCTGAACGGTGGGTTCAAAAATACGATATTCATGCCTTCACCAAAACACGGTTTATAAGTAATAGCAACAAGGTTTTCTTTTTTAACTTAACCAATTTGGTACAATCTTTGGGATTAAATCAAATTAAAACACTTGGGGCTTAAATTGTTTTTATGGCAAAGCATTCGATAACCCTGGTTAACCCTGCTTTCGGCGTTTATGTTGCGCATCCCAGCCCGCCGCTTGGACTAGCCTATCTCAAGGCCGCTCTTGAAAAGAACGGAATACCTGCTGTGCTTGTTGATGAAACAGCAGGAATGTCAATAACGCCTGAATCAATTGAAACGGAGTGGGTCGGCATTTCGGTTTTTACGCCAACAGCCAAGATGGCTTACGAAATGGCCGATGCATTCAGGGCAATCGGGAAAAAGGTTGTGCTTGGCGGCCCGCATGTTTCAATACTGCCAAAAGAGGCGCTGAGGCATGCCGACAAGGTTATTGTCGGCGAGGGCGAAAAAAGCATTCTTGAGATTTTTTCGTCAAAGAAAAAGGTAATAAGCAGCCTGCTCATAAAAGACATTGATTCAATTCTTTTTCCGGACTGGCACGGCCTTCCTTTGGAAAAGTACACGGCGCCTACAAGAAAGCACGCCTATCTCAAGGTCATGACTTCAAGGGGCTGCCCCTGGGGCTGTGTCTACTGCTTTAAGGGCGTTTTTGGCCGCTGTTACAGGATGAGATCGTTCCAAAACGTGGTTGATGAGGTTGAGGCATTGCAAGCCGAGTATGGCACAAGGGAAATTGCTTTCATTGATGACAATTTTTCGCAAAACAGGGAAAGGACAGTTGACATCTGCCGGGAAATCCTGCAAAGGCGGATAAAGATTGACTGGGCCTGCCCGAATGGCGTGAGGGTTGACACAATGGATTTGCCTTTGCTTAAGCTCATGAAAAAGGCGGGCTGTTACCAGCTTTCTTTCGGCGTTGAGTCTGGAAACCAGGAAGTGCTTGACAAAATCGGAAAAGGCATTAAATTGGAGCAGGTTGAAAATGCAGTGGGGTGGGCGAAGGAAGCTGGCATTGAAACAATCGGCTTTTTTATGATAGGCCTGCCTTTTGACAATGAGAAAACAATGCAGCAGACAATTGATTTTGCAAAAAAATTGCCGTTGGACCTTGTGCAGTTCACGGTAACAGTTCCATACCCCGGAACAGAGCTTTACGGCATGGTTGAAAAAAAAGGCAGGTTTTTGGTAGAGGACTGGAGCGCTTTCGGCAGCTATTCCGGAAAAGCCTATTACGAGTTCGGGGCCCTTGACAAGGACTTGGTCGAAAGAATGTACAAGAAGGCCTACAAGGAGGTTTACTTCAGGCCCGGTTATGCCCTGAAAAGGGTTGCAAAGAATCCAAAGCTTTTGCTCTCAGGCGTGAAATACTTCTCGGCAATGTTCGGGAAAAAGAATTGACCTTGTTTGAAATATTTTGCGAAGGCAGTTTTTCCCAAGGCTTTTCTGAACCCGTAGGGTTCAGAAACCGTAAGAGATGCTTTAGTAGCATCTCTAAGGTTTTGTATCAGCAAAAAGGCTTAATGTTCAGGAAAACTAGCTGATGTCATTTTTTTCCGTTTCCTTTTTTTTAATCCTATAAAGGATTTCTTCCTGAATCCTTTTCTGCCTGTCAATGAGGTCTGCAAGCAGGGCAAGGACAAGCAGCAGCAATCCCACGACAATCAGCAGGACATCAAGGTTGACAAGCCAAGCAGGCACTGCCGGATTTTGGGGAAATTGTGATTCCATCCAAAGGTAGAATGCTTGGATTACCCCAAAGCCTGCCATTAAGATTCCGATGCTTCCAAAGAACTGCAGGGGCTTGTAGTCGCGCAGTGTCCTTATGATGATCATCATGGCCCTGATGCCGTAAATGTACCAGTGCTTTACTACCCTGCTTTTTCCTTTGCGTTCGCCTTCGACTTTGCAGGCAACCTCTTCAATTCTCATGCCTTTTTGCGACAAGTCCATCAAAACCTCTTGGGTGTACGTAAACCTTGCAAACAGGTTTGTCCTCAGCGCGGCTTCCCTGCTGTAAGCCCTGAAGCCGCACTGCGTATCGGTAAAACTGCTTCCTGTGAACAGGTTTATTATTTTGGTAAACAGCCTGTTTCCAAACCTTTTAACAGAAGGCATTTTCGGCTCAAGCTTTTTGTCCAAAAACCTGCTGCAGGTGACAACGTCTGCTTTGCCCTGCAGTATTGGCTTCACGAGCTTTGGAATGTCTTTCGGGTTGAATTGGCCGTCTGCGTCAATGTTGACGATAATGCCTGCGCCCATTTTCAGGGCTGTGTCAAGCCCTGTTTGGAATGCCATCCCAAGCCCCTTGTTTCCCTTGTGTGAAACGATTTTGTCAGCGCCTGCGTTTTTGGCTTTTTGAACTGTTTTGTCAGTGCTGCCGTCGTCCACAATAAGCACGAGCGTTTTTTCAATGCCTTGTATTTTTCTTGGAATGGCGTTTATTACAGCGGCAATTGTCTTTTCCTCATTGAAGGCCGGAATCAGCACGACAAGCTTTTGCGTTTCCTTCATATTTAACCAATTCTGCCTTTTAACTCTTTTAAAACCGTTATTTTTTGATTAACGTACTATACTATTATGGTTTTCTTTAAATACCCTTTCGGATTAACTCTAGTAAATGCCATCCGGTTTTTTTCAGGGCTTTTTCCGAAGGAAGTTTTTCCCAAGGCTTCGAGTGCCCTGCAGGGTACGAGGCAAGAAAAGCTTTTGCTTTTCTATGTTTTCCATCGGGAAAAAAGGCTTTTTTGGGCAAAGCCTTGAGGCAAAAATATTTGCTGCCATAATAGTTTTGGCTCTTTTTGCAAGGATTTTTGTGCTTTTTGCATTGCCTGACACTGCCCTGACAGACAGCATGTACCATTTGTCCATTACCAAATACATCGTGGAAAATCACGCCCTGCCTTTTTATGGAATACCGGAAGCAGGCGTGGTTGGCATGCCTGTTCCGTTGTTCCATATTTTAACAGCCGGCTTTTTCGTACTTTTCCAGTTGCCTGTTACCCTTGCCTTTGCAAAAGTGTTTCCGGCCATTTTCTCTTTCCTGCAGCTGCTGCTTTCTTTTTTGATTCTCAGGAAATTGTTTCCAAAAAACTGGGTTTTTGGTTTTGCGTTTGTGGCAATCAGCCCTTTATTGGTTATCTTTGGCGCGGTCAATTATCTGGAAACCCTTGCATCGGTAACAGTGCTGTTATGCTTTTTTGTCTACTGGTGCTATGTTGAAACAGGCCGCAAAATTTTCCTTGTGGCAATGCCGCTTGCGCTCATGCTTCTTGCAATTTCCAAGGAAAATGCCACTGTTTTGGTTCCTGTGTTTTTTGTTTTTTTCCTGTATGAAATAATCAGGAAAATGCCTTCAAAAGGCTTGGGGCGCATTGCCTGGACTGCCGGCTTTGCAATTGCCTCTGTCCTTCTTTGCTCTGCATGGTTTGCCGTGAACTTTGCGGCAACAGGCAGCCTTGGCTCGGCTTTTGCCGCCGGCGCAGGCAGCATGGCTGCTGTACTGCAGGTTCCTGTCGGCTTTGAATCAATTTTCTTTTACCCGCTTAATTTCAATTCGGGCTTTTGGTTTTTCCTGCCGCAGGGCTTTGAATCAGCGCCTTTTGGAATTTCACAGGAACTGGCTTTTGCGGCCTTTACTTTGGTGAGTTTTCCTGTCCTGATGCTGGTTTTTTTTGGCCTTGCAAAAGGCCTTCTTGCCGGGAAAGAGCCGCGTTTCAAGGCTTTTCTTTTGCTTGGACTTTGCCTTGCCGTATCACTTGGAGTATTATTTTTGAGGGGCCAAAGGTTTGTGCATGGCAGGATGCTTTTGCCTGTGCTGCCCCTGCTAGGCATCGCCTTTTCCTGCGCGTTTGCGGAAATCAAAAGCGCCAATTGGAAAAGATTTTTGGCAGCCGTCTTCATGCTTTTTGCATTGTACTCTGCGGCCTTTTCAAGCCTTTATGCAATGCATTTCAACGAGGATTACAACAGCCATGCCCCCTTATACCAATTTGTCAAAGAGCTGCCGGAAGGCAGCATTGTGGCAATCCACGCAAACAAGGTAAGGCAGATTGAGTCCATTTCAGGCAAAGAAACTGTTCCCTACCCTAAATTTGCCGGGCTTGAGCCAAACCAGCTTTATTCAAAGCTTGTTGAGCTGAATGTTACGCATTTGGCGGAAACCTGCTACAAAAACCCCTGGGACAAGGTCATTTTGGATGAGCTTGAAAGCCAGGGCCTTATAGCAATTGTTTTTTCCGACAGCTGCTCAACTTTATATGACGTGAAAAGGTGATTTTTTTTGGGAAAAGAGCTTTCTTTGATTGCAAGGGGCGCAGGGTTTTATTTTGCCGGCTTTGCCATTAGCAAGGTTTTGGCCTACATTTACAGGGTCCTGGTGGCAAGGACCCTAGGCCCTGCGGATTTCGGAATCTTTTCACTCGGCGTGGCTGTTCTTGGGATCGTGCTCGTTTTTGCCGCGCTTGGACTTTACCAGGGCATTCTTCATTTTGTGGCAGTGTACGACAGCACAGGCGAGCCTGCAAAGGTAAGGGGAACAATCCTTTTTGGATTGAAGTTGCAGCTTGTTTCTTCCATTATTTTTGCGCTGGCAATGTTTTTGTCAGCGGATTTTGTCGCGGTTTATTTTTTCCACGAGCCCTCAGCCGCGCTCGTCATAAAGATTCTTTCCGTTGCCCTGCCGTTTTACGTGCTCACATCCAATTTGATGATTCTTGCACAGGCTTTCAAAAAAATCGAGTACAAGATTCTTTTAAGGAACGTGATTGAGAACATTATAAAGATTGCCATTACCGCCGCACTCATTTTCTTCGGCTTCGGCCTGTTCGGCATAACAGCAGGCCTTGCCCTGAGCATTACCGCGACTTTCTTCATTTCGCTTTACCTTGTTCACAAAAAGGTTTTTCCGCTGTTCAAGCGCGGCGAAAAGCCGGTGTATTCCGCCAGGCAGATTTTTTCCTACAGCTGGCCGCTCCTGGCCGTGGGCTTTTTCAGTTTATTGCTTTCCTCCACAGACACGATAATGCTCGGCAATCTTTCTGAAGCCTATGATGTGGGCATTTATAACGTCGCACAGCCCACAGCAAACCTGCTTCTTATAGCGTCTTTCGCTTTCGGGTCCTTGTTTTTGCCGGTCATTACAGGGCTTTGGGCGCAGAAAAAAGTGGCGGAGTTTGCCACGACCTTTAAGGTTGTCACAAGATGGACTGTTGCAACCGCTTTTCCCTGCCTGCTTTTTACCCTGCTGTTTGCCTCGGAAATCCTCGGCGTCATGTTTGGCAATGTTTATGCGGAGGGCGCAGGCGCCCTGATGATTTTGTCCCTGGGTGTCTTTTCAATGTCTTTGGGCGGTTCAACCTCCTCAATTCTCGAAAGCATCAGGAAAACAAAGCTGGTTTTCCTGAATTCTGTTTTCTGCGGCCTGCTTAATGTCGCATTAAACGCATGGCTTATCCCGGTTTTTCAGCCAAGCGGAGACGCAATAATCGGCGCCGCTATCGGAACCGCGATTTCTTATTCATTGTGGAACCTGCTCGCCCTTGCAGAGGTTTACGCCCTGATAAAGATTCACCCCTATAACAGGGCATACATTTCGCCTATTGTTGCGTCCTTTATTTCCATTGCGGTGTTTTTTGCGCTTAAAGCCGCAATTCCCCCAATCCAGTCCTTTTCTTTCCCGATAAACTTTGTGGCATTGTCCGCCTTCGGCTGCTTTTTCCTCGCATTATACGGCCTTCTTTTTGTTGTGCTGCGCGGAATCCAGGCCGAAGACCTTGCTGTGTTAAAGAGCCTTGAAAACAAAACCGGGTTCAGGGTGAAGTTTGCAAGGGATTTCGTAAAAAGGTTCAGTTGATTTGCCGGCCAAAATCAGGGAAGCGGTTTTTTTGTCTGGCCAAGCATCAAATCTTAGTTTAAATAATCCCTGCTTCCTTCAAAAGCAGCCTGAGTTCCTCCCTGCTGAGGGCCTTTGCATTTTTTGAATCAATGTTGCAGGTTTTGCCATACTGGCTCTCTGTCTTTTTTTCCTGAATTGTGCCGACAAGGTCGGGCAAAGAATGAATCTTGAACATCAGCTCCTCTTCCTCCATGTTGCCGCATTCGTCCTGCGTCATCAATTCCTCAAACAGCTTTTCTCCGCAGCGCCTTCCGATTATTTTCCGCTTAATCTGCTCTGGCTTGAATCCATATGCCGGTGCAAGCTCTTCAATCATCACTTCCGCAAGGTCCTCAATCCTCATCACCGGCATTTTAAGGATATAAATGTCCCCGGCTTTTGCCTCGGTCGTTGCCTTCAGCACAAGGTCAACTGCCTTCGAAATGCTCATGACAAAGCGCGTCATGTCAGTATCGGTTATGGTTACAGGGCCGCCTGCCTTTATCTGCTTCTTCATCAGCGGGATGACAGAGCCGTTGGAGTCAAGCACGTTTCCAAACCGGACACAGGAAAACACGGTCCTCTTTTTGCCCTTGTAGCTGTTTGCATTAATCGTCAGCCTTTCAGCAAGCAGCTTGGTTGCGCCCATGACATTCACGGGATTTACCGCCTTGTCAGTGCTGATTGTAATCATCTTTTCCACTTCTGCGTGCAAAGCAGCCTCAATCACGTTCTGCGTGCCGAAAACATTTGTCTTCGCCGCCTCAAAGGGATTGTATTCGCACAATGGCACATGCTTCAAAGCGGCTGCGTGGAAGATGATATCAATGTCTTCCACAGCCATCATCATTCTTTCCCTGTCCCTGATGTCGCCAATCAGAAACCCCACGTTCATGGGGGAGCCGAGCTCGTGCTTTAGCTCAAACTGCCTGTTTTCGTTTATATCAAGGCTTCTTACGCTTTTTGGCCTGAACTTGAGGATGCTTCTCAGGATTTCGCTTCCGATTGAACCGGCGCCTCCTGTAATCAGGACCTTCTTTCCCTCAAAAAAGTTTTTGCGTGAAGCCATGCTAATCTAGCTCTCCCTGAAAAAACTTTTAATACTATCCACTACAAAATCAATCTCTTTTTCCTTAATTCCTGGCCAAAAAGGGAGGGAAAGCGCCCTTTTCGACAGCCGCTCTGTAACAGGCAGCATTCCTTCTCCTGTTCCAAGCCTTCTTCTGTACACTGCTTTCAAGTGCACCGGCCAAAAGTAAACCTTTGACATAATGCCCTGCTTTGCCAGGTGCTGCTGCAGGGAATCCCTGCTTTTTTCTTCCACAAAAACCGGGTACATCTGGTAGACCGGCCTGCTTGCCGGCAATTCCTTAAGCGTTTCAATTTTCTCAACCTCTGAAAGGGCTTTGGCGTAGTAAGCAGCCGCCTTGGCCCTCATTTCAATCATCTTCTCTGCTTTTGCAAGCTGGCTATTGGCAAGGGCAGCCAAGGCGCTGGGCATCCTGTAATTGTATCCAATCTCTGCATAGTCCTCCTGCCCTGTGCTTGAAAAGTAATCCTCGCTGCTCCTGCCGTGTGACCTTAAAAGCTTCAGCTTGCCGGCAAGCTCTTTGTCATCCGTTACAATCGCCCCGCCTTCACCCGCAGCAACAAGCTTGTTCTGGCAAAAGCTGTACATGCCGGCTTTTCCAAAACAACCCGCCATTTTTCCGCCAATCCTCGCGCCCAGCGATTCCGCCGCGTCCTCCACCAATGCAATGCCTTTCTCTTCGGCTATCTCCGCAAGCCGTTCAATGTCCCTTGCCGCAAAGCCTGCATAATGGGTCGGCAGAATCGCGGCTGTTTTTCCGGTTATCCTTTTTTCCACGTCATTTGCTTCCAGTGCACAGGTATCGGCTTCGATATCGGCAAACACAGGCTTGCCGCCGGCCAGCAGCACAGCATTAACGCTTGAAATAAACGTAAAACTCGGCACAATCACTTCTTTGCCATTTACGCCCAACGCAAGAAGCGCGGCATGCAATGCGCTTGTCCCGCTGTTGAAGGCAACAGCATGGTTCCTGCCGCAATACTCCTTCAGGCTTTCTTCAAAGCAGGCTATCTCAGGCCCCTCCGCCCAAAAGCTTCCCCTGCTTATGACTGAGCCAACGGCCTTGAGGTCGGCCTTGTCCCAGCTGATTCTGAACAGAGGAATTTTCCAGTCCAATCAAATCACTTCTCCAGCTTTTTCACAACCCTTGCAGGGATTCCAAACGCGACCACGCCAGCCGGCACATCCTTGTTCACAAAACTGTGCACCCCTATTACGCTGTTTTTCCCGATTGTCACGCCTGGCATTATCACAGTGTGGCTTCCGACCCTGCAGCCCTCTTCCAGCACAACCTTTCCTTTCTTGCCGTCAATTGTTGACTCGCTGTAAATGCTGCAATGTGACCCGATTTGCACGTTGTCGCCGATTTCAACGCCGTGCTTTGCATGGATATAAGTAAAAGCTCCGATGTCTGTCCTGTTCCCAAGCTTCAAACCCTCTTTGTGCTGAACCATCCAATTGTACTTTGTCAGCTTCCCTTCCTCAATTTTTGGGAATTCCCATTCTTTGAATCTTTCTCCGACCATTTTCTCACCTTGCCTAAATGTCTTCCGCTAGTTTTTCAATAATATGCTTTGCCCTTTCAAGGCCTTTTCCGTCCACAAAAAGCCTGCCATTCCTGCCCAAACTTTTTCTCAGTTCAAAGTTTGCCGCAAGCTTTTCAACGGCTTTTGAAATTTGCCCTGTGCTTGTTTCTTTAAACAATCCCAGATTGATAACGGCTTTTGCTTTTTCAAAAGCGTTTGCAATTCCAAGCTGGTGGCCGTAAACGCTTTCAGCCGCTGCCACAACGGTTGGAACGCCCAAAGAACAGAGCTCGTACAAGGAAATTCCTGCAGCAGAAACAGCCATGTCCGATTCCTGCATCAGTTCAAACATTTTTTGCACAGGAATGTTTTTTTCTATTCGCACTTCTTTGGAGCTTGCCTTGGCCAATTCCCTCAGCTCTTTTTCGTTGGCATAAATCGGCCCGATAACCGCCGTGGCCTTAAAATTTCCAGGCACTTTGCCCAATGCCTTTACAACCGATGCCGTTGCATTTTCCTTGTCTGCTCCGCCCATTGTGACAAGAACTTTTTTGACATTTTCAGAAATCAACACCCTGTCTGCTCCGGCAAACTGTTTTGCAAGAATGATATATTTTGGCCCACTAAAATAAGATGTTTTGCCATTGCTTTCCTCTTCATTGTTTTTTTTAGGGAAAACGTTTGCGTTAATCACTGCGTCAGCGCCGTCCAATTGCAATGCTTTTGGATAGTTGGCTATTACAACTGTTCTTTTTGCTATCTTTGACACCCCTTTGATAAATCGATCGTTCAAAATCTTGTATTCCACAATAAACAGGATGTTATTTTCTTTTGCAAAGCTTTCAAGCAACTGGCAGCTTCCCCTTATTTCTGAATCCAGGCCTTTCCATGCAGGATGCACCACAACATTGTACCCTCTTTTTTTAATCAGTTCAACGCCTTGCTTATTGTCTTCTGTAATAAAGGCTATCGCATATTTTTCCTTCAGCGAATCCGCAAGGTTAAGGCTTCTGGTAATGCATCCAATGCCAATTTTTGGATTGCTGTCTGCCCTTATCACAATCATTGTTTTCCTCATTTTTTTCACAGCCTCTTCTATATGCCGGTTGATGCCCGCAATTTCCGGGTGCCGGTCCAGGAAGTAGATTGCTTCTTCTGAGGAAATAATCCTGTCTGGCCTGTACAATTCCTTAAAAACAGCCCTGACCATGGCAAGGTCTTCTTTTGTGTCAACAGTCAGCTTTATCTCCGGCCTGACCAGCCCTTTCGGCGCACTTACCTCTTCCACCTTGAATAAAGGCCTGTATCTCCTGATGAACAGCGTTACGTGCTCTTTTTCGTCCGCCTGCTTTGTGTTCTCAGCAACCTTTTTCAATGCGTTTGTTGAAACAATTTCAACCCCTGTTCCAAGCGCATAACCGTTTTTTACTCCGGTAATGCTGTTGTTAAAGGTGTAATCTGCTTTCTTTTCCAAATGCCTTTTAATCGCCTTTTCCATCCCTTCTACCGAAATAAGCGGCTGGTCTGCCCCAACCCTTGCAATGACATCAACGTTAAATTTTTCCGCAGCTCCAAGAAACCTTTCCAAAACGTTTTCTTCACTTCCGGCAAAGCTTTTCACGCCATTTTTTTCCGCAATCTCTTTTAAGCAACGGTTTTCTTCCTTGTCCGGAACTGCAATAATCACCTGATTAATCGCATTGCATGCCTTCAGCCTTGCTATAACCTGCTCCAGCATGGTCTTGTCTTCGATTTTTTCAAGAACCTTGTTTTTCAGGCGGGTGCTTCCAACCCTTGCCTGCACAATCGCAGCAACCTTCATAGAAAATTTACTCCAAGTCTTCCAAAGAAATCAGTTCGTCTTCTTTTATGCCTTTTTTTGCCTTTTTTCCAACAACCTCAGGCAATCGCTTGCTTGGCAGGCCAGTTCCCGGCCTTTTGATTGCAAGCATTTTTTCCTGCAAAACCGTGCCTTTTGCTATGTCCTGGTTTGCTGTAATGCTTCTCCTCATGGCCTTTTTGAGCTCTTCCTCGCCATTCGTCGGCTTCTTTTCCCCTGTTCCCAAAGCCTTTTCCGCAAGCCTTATATCTTCCACTATTTTCTTCAATTCTTCCGGGTTTGCCGATGCCTTGTGGTCAAATCCCCACATATCCTTGTCCAGGGTAAAATGCTTTTCAAACAGCTTTGCCCCGGCTGCAACCGCAACCGGCGCGATGAATGTGCCGGCGCTGTGGTCGCTGAAGCCGGCAGGAACGCCAAACTCTTTTTCCATCGCCTCAATCGCCCTCAGGTTGCTTTCCTCCACTTTTGCAGGATACTGTGCCAGGCAGTGGAGCAATGCAATTTCTTTTGCGCCGTTTTGTTTCAGAACATTTACTGCCTCTTTTACTTCCTTCAAGTCGCTCATTCCTGTTGACAGGATTAGCGGCTTGCCTGTCTTGGCAAACCTTCTGAGCAAAGGAATGTTTGTGATGTCGCAGGAAGCAATTTTTAATGCCTTGACCCCGATGCTTTCCAAGAATTCAATGCTTTCGGCATCGCATGCCGATGCAAAAAGCGTTATGCCTTTTTTCTTTGCATAATCAAAGGCTTCCCTGCACATCTCCTGCGTAAACTCAACCTTTTTGATTGCGTCAAATACCGAGCTGTCTTCTCCTCCTTCCAGCCTGATGTGCTGCCCTTCTACGACCTTTTTTGACAAAAGCTTGCCTGTCTTAAACATCTGGAATTTTACCGAGTCAGCGCCTGCTTCCACTGCAACGTCAATAAGCCGTTTTGCCAAATCAAGCCTGCCATTGTGGTTAATGCCTGCTTCTGCTATCACATAGCACGGCTGCCCCTGCCCTATTTCCCTGCTTCCAATCCTGATATTTTGCATAGTTTCCCCTAAATGATTTTCCGAAAAGAAAAGCTGTCTCTTATTTATCTGCCTCTTTTTAGTTTAAAATGCGCTTGGTTCAATTGTCGAATCTGGCTCTATTCATTTTCAGGCTTGGCATTTTCCGAGACAATTCTCTTGACAAGCAAGGCAATCCTTTCAGCGGCCTTGCCGTCCTGCCTGAAGGCAAAGTTGTAAAGAAAGTCTTTTTTTGGCAGGCTTGTTCCCGCAAGCGCTTTTTCAAAGCCCGCCTGTGTTCCAACAATCGGAAGCCCGCTGCCTTTCAGATAGATTGCCCCATAGTCATGTTTTTTTGTCATTACGATAACCGGTTTTCCAAGGGCAACTGCCTCTATTCCGACCGTTGAGGCGTGCACAACAACAAGTGCCGAAGCGTTCATGAGCTCATACAGGTCTTCGGCCTGCAGCACTATCGCGCTTTTGCCAAACTTTTCGGCCATCCTGAAATACTTTCCCTTGGCTTCGCTTGGATGCACCTTTACCGCAAATTTGCAGTCCGGATATTTTTTCAGCGCCCTGAATGCCCTGTCAAGCATCCTGGACTGCATGTAAGGGTCTGAAGACAGTATCAGCGTGACAAGCGTTTCGTTTTCTTCCACGCCGATTTTTTTCCTGAATTCCGCAGGCTTAAACCGCCTGCTTTTCAGGGAATCAAATTTCGGCGTGCCGGTGACCTCAATCATATTGCCCGAAATTCCTTTCTTCTCCATCTCCCTTTTGAAAAACGGCCCCCAAACAGCAATCCTGTCCACAAACATCGGCACGAATCCTGTTATCCAGGCCCTGTCATTCCTCTCTTTTTGTTTTTCAGTGGTAAAAATCCCGTGCTGTGCAACAAGGCTTGGAATGCCCTGCTCTTTTGCAATCAGGGCGCAAATCCTTTCAAAGACCTCCATGTCTGTCCACAAAAGCAGGGCATTTGGCTTCCGCTTTGCGAAAAGCGCCCTGATTTCGCTGATGAGGAACGCAAACTCCGGCCACTCCCTGTCCACAAACCTCCTTATCCCGGCATTGAAGATTTCATCCAATGGCATGCCCTCAAAGGCCATGTTTTCCGCAAAGCCCCTGCTGGACTCAAATTTTTTCACGGCATCTGCAAAATAGGCCGGCATCCTGTTTCTTGCCTTCAGGAAGCCGAGCATGTTTTTCGGGTTCAGCATCCTTTTCAGCAGGAAAAGGTCAAGCGAGTAAACGGAAAGCCCGTTTTTTTTGAGGGCGGCCTCGACATTTGGCAGGTAAGTGCCCCTGCTTTTCACAAAAACAAGCCTGCCTTTCCCCTGGCTTTTTGCAAGTCCTGAAAAGATTTCCCTGGTTTTTTTCAGCAGTTCAAAAAATTTTATCGTTGAAACATTGGGCCACCTGTTCAGGGCTGGTTCAGGTTCAAGGTCCAGGAATTCGGCCTTTTTTATTCCCGCTTTTTTTGCCGCCGCCCTGACAACCCTTCCGGCCATGCAATTTCTTCCCGCAATCACAATGTCCGGCTTTTCTTTTTGCACCGCGTTTGAAACTGCCGTAAGGTGCCTCAATGCATCGTTGAAAAGGCCCTTTATGGCTGAAAAAGAAATAATGCCAAGCGATATGCCTTCAAACTCAATCGCCTTTTCAAAGTCTTTGTCAAACTTGTACCAGCCCTGGATAAGGTCAATTGCGCTGTTGTTCGCCCTTCTAAGGTCCTGTTTGCTTATGTAATCCCAGTATTCTTTCACAATTAAGCCGCGTTCCCTTTTCCCAGCTTCAAGCTCGCCGAGGCTTAAAATCACGCAGCCTTTTTTACCGCCCCTTTTTTCAATTGCCTCAAGCAAAGGCTTGATTTCCCTTTCACTTGAGTAAACCGCCAGACACTTCGCCAAAACAACACTTCCCCTATCGGCTTTCCCCTTTCGCCAGGTTCAGGCTTTCAAATCGCCTTTCTTTATCCTTTTTCTTTTCTCCATTATTTCGCCAAGATTTTTCAGGTCAATGGCATAGGCTTCCAGGAGCCAGTGGATGCGCATTGTGGCAATGCCCTTTGCAACCCTTCCAAGCTCGAACGGAACTGCCTTGGCCAGCATTGCCGGCGGGAAATGCAAAAGCATGTACCTTACCCTGTTCTTGTTTATTGAAACAAAAGTCCTTTTGCCAGGCTGCTTTTTCATTATGCCGCCCTCAAAATGAATTATCTTGCTTTTCGGCGTAAACACCACCCTGAAGCCGGCTTTCCTCGCCCTTGCACAAAAGTCTGTTTCCTCAAAATAAATCGGGTTGAACCCTTCGTCCAAACCGCCGATTTTTTCCAGCACTGCCCTTTTGAAGAACAGGGCTGCGCCCCCTACCTGTTCCGCATCCCTTTCCTTTTCTGAGTAATCAAAATTTCTTGCGGTTCCACTGTCGTCAACATAGCCCCCGCCGTAGGCAACACCAGGATTATAGGCCAGTTCAATGTTCGGACCCACAACCCCTATCTTTGGGTCTTCCTCGGCTGTTTTTACAAGCTCAGAGAGCCAGTTTTTTGTCAAGGTTGTGTCATTGTTCAAAAGCAAAAGGTAATCGCCTTCGGCTATTTTTAACCCCTGGTTGTTCCCGCCGCTGAATCCCCTGTTGCCCGCATTCAAAATAAGCTTGCCAATGGCTTTTTTCGCGTGCATTTTTTTCAGTTCCTGAACCTCCTTTGCATCGCTTCCATTGTCAACCACGATTATTTCATAATCCTGGCCAGAGGTATTGCTTTTGATCGAAGCCAGGCATTTTTTTGTAAACCCAAGGCCGTTCCAGTTGAGGATTATTATCGAAACCATCTTTCGCTTCATTGCATCTTTTTTTGCCTTCACTGCCCAGCACCCCCAAACGCTTTCCGGTAAGCCTCTGCGGTTTCCAAAGCGGTTTTTTCCCAGAGGAAATTTTTTTCTATATGGCTTTTCAGCCCGGCTAGTTTTGCTTTTTGCATTGATTCCAAAATCTTTTCCCTAATGTCCTGAATGCTGGCCGGGTTTATGTATAAGGCAAAGCCGGCAAAATATTCCTTTGCGCAGCCCTCCCTTGTGACAACAATGTTTGCACCGGCAAGCCCCGCCTCAAGTGCTGCAAGCCCCGGCGTCTCATACCAGCTTGGCAACACAAAGGTTCTGCATGCGGCATAAGCGGATTCAAGCATTTCAGAGCCATGGTCAAGCGCAGGCAGGAACACGGTGTTTTTGCCTGCCTCTTTGCATGCCTTATAGTAAGCCTCGCTTCCCTGTTTCGGGTTTCCGATTACAACCAGCCTGCCTGTTTCATCAATTGCCTTTATGAGCGAAAGCAAATTTTTCCTTTCCTCTATCCTGCCAGCGTACAGCACAAAATCCTTCAGCCCGTATTTTTTTTCAAACATCCCTGAGTTTGCTTTTGCAAACCTCTTCTCAACCCCATTAGGGATAATTGAAATCCTTTCTGGCCTTACATTGAAAGTTTTTTCAAGCATCATGGCTTCGGCAATGCTGCTTGGCGCAACAACGTCCGCCATTGCAAGCATTTTTTTTACAGCGGAAAGGCCTGCAAAATCAAGCCTGTTGATGAGTTCAACAGCCAAAAGCCTGAGCCTGCTTTTCAATGGCCTGTCCCAAAGCATTGCATGCCTCAGGCTTGGCCAGTAAACAGTTGAGATTGCAATTTTCAGCCCAGCCTCTTTTGCTTTTTTTATGTTTGAAAAGCAGTCCCTGTGCAGGCTGAAATTATGGAATAGGTCAAAGCCAGCAAACTCCTGCCTGCCGTCAAAAAGCATGGTTTCAAAGCCAAGTGCCTCAACATACTGCCTGCTTTTCATGAGAAGAATCTCGCCGCCGCCCTTGTTTTCAAAAGCGTTCGGCGAAGTCCCGAAAAGAATCCTTTTTTTCAATCATCACACCCTTTTTCCAGAATTTCCATGATTTTTTTGCTGGCATTGCCGTCCCCAAAGGGCTGTTTCCAATTCTTCCCGCCGGCAAGCATCCTGCCAGCATGCTCAACAATGCTGCCTTCCCGCCAACCGGCAATGACATTTGCCCCTATGCTGACCGTTTCAGGCCTTTCTGTGTTCTCCCTGAGCGTTACGCATTTTGTCCCAAAAATGCAGCTTTCTTCCTGCACCCCGCCGCTGTCGGTAAGGGCAATGGCAGCGTTTTTTTCAAGCGACAAAAATTCAAAAAAGCCAAGCGGCTCCACAGCCCTGATTCCTTCAGGCACAGGAATGCCGAAATGCCCGAGCATTTTTTTTGCCCTCGGGTGCATTGGCCACAGGGCTTCAAGCCCTGATTTTTTGCAGAAGGCTGAAACACCGCTAAGAATGGACTGCAGCTTTTCCCTGACATCCACGTTTTCCTGCCTGTGCAGGGTAAGCAGCGCAAAGTTTTTTTCCTCAAGCCCAAGCCGTTCCAGAGAATTTGCCTTTTCAATATCAGGTCCAACCATCTTAAGGGCATCTACAATGGTGTTTCCTGTCACAAAAATCTTTTTTTCAGAAAGCCCTTCTTTCAGTGCATTTTGCTTTGCGTTCTCCGTCGGCGCAAAAAGATAATTGGAAACATGGTCGGCTATAACCCTGTTCATTTCTTCAGGCATTGTCTTGTCATAAGACCTTAGGCAGGCCTCAACATGGCCGAATTTCGGCGAAAAGTCAACAAGCTGCTTTACGGTGCCTATTTTTGCCGTAACAAGCGCGGTTGCAAGCACGGTGTTTGTGTCACCCTCGGCAACAACATTTGAGGGCTTTTCTTTCAGTATAATCTGCTCTATTTCTTCCATCATTTTGCCCGTGTGCTGGCCCTGCATGTAAGGCGCCTTGCTTTTCACGGCAAGCCTGTAATCAGGCTTTTCCAGGCCAAGCTGCTCGAAGAAAACGCTGTCCATTTCATAGGAATAATGCTGGCCGCTGTGCACGGTGAAAAAAGGAATGCCCTTTTTTTGGCATTGCTTGATCACGGGGGCCAGCTTTATTATTTCAGGCCTTGTCCCAAAAACAATCGCAGTTTTTCCTTCCATAAAAACCACTCAAATCAAGGTTTCAAAATCAATGCGCTTTGCCTCATGCCATTGCAATGCCTGCAATGCAAACATTGTGCACCAGGCATTTGTGCAGTTTTTTTCCGCAAGGTCCAGTTCGTTGCCGTACAAAAATCCGCCGCTTTCATGCTGAAACTCCATCAGTCTGTTCCGCAGCCTTGAAAGGCTTTCTTTTGAAACATTTTCAAGCCTGCCCATTGCCTTCAGCGCAGACGCAAGCCTCAGCACCTGGGCCAACACATCGCTTCTCTGGCTTTGGTTCCATTTCCCGCAAAAAAACGCGTTTATGCCGCCATTTTCCTGCTGGTTTGCCATTGCCCATGCAGTTGCCTTCTCGGCAGCGTTCACAAAGCGCTCTTCCCTGAGGAATTTTCCGGCAAACAACAATCCTTCGGCGGAATAGCAATGCGGATGCATGTGCGTGCTCTTGTCAAAAGAATTGGTCTCAAAATTCCCCTCAGGCAGCTGCTTCTTCAGGGCAAATTCGCACAATTCCTTTGCCGCCTTTTCAAATTTTTCTTCGCCGGTTATTTTGAAAAGTCCAAACAGGCCGATTGCAACCTTTGCATGATAGCTTCCAGGCTGATTGCTCCACTTGTTGCCCTCATCCAGCACCTTTCCTGTTTTTGCGCTGTAAACAGCGCACATTTTTCCGCCTTCCATCATTTTTCCAGCCAAAAAATTTCCAACCTTCACAGTCATCCTGAGCGTTTCAGGATTTTTTTTCGCATTGTACTTGTTCACAAGCCCGTTCAGCACCATTCCAGCGTCAAACGCAAAACAATTGCCGCCTTCGAAAGAAAACTCCTTGTCTGCCTGCTCCCAAGGCCTGTAGCTTCTCGCAAGCACAGCGCCCTCTTTGGTAATCGCCCTGCTGCCAAGCCATCCTTCCGCCTTTTCCACCTTTTCAAAAAGCCCAGGGCTTTTTTTCAGGCTGTTGAGAAAAACAAGCGTTGTAATGCCATAGCCTGTTATTTCGCTGTATTCAAAGGAGTTCTTGCCGCTGCCAAGGTCATGCCATGCGCTGATTGCGCCGTTGCTTTCCTGGATGCCTGAATCAAGAATCCATTCCATGGCCTTATTAAAGCAGTTTTTTTCCCGCATAAAAATCGCCTTTATTCCTGCATTATTTGCCCATATGTTTTCAGCGGAACAACCAGCATTTCCCCGCATTTTTCGCACCGCAGCACTGCCTTTTCATTTTCCTTTTTCATTATCCGCATTTTTTCCCCGCATTTGCATGCAAAGCCATGCAGTTTTGCCGGATTGCCGTAAACAATGCCATGCCTTGGCACTTCCTTTGTGACGATGCTTCCCGCCCCAACAACGGCAAACTCGCCGATGTTCACCTCAGGCAGGATTACGCTGTTTGCCCCTATGGAAACATTGTCGCCGATTTTCCATTCATAGCCGCTGAATTTCCTTTCGGTATTGTGCTTTGGGTTTTTGTCATTTGCCAGCACTGCCCCGGGCCCGATAAAGACATTGTTGCCAACCTCGCATCCCCTGAAAACCTGGGCCTTGTTCATAAGCTTTACATTGTCCCCGATTTTTGCTTCCCTGTCCACAAAACTGCCGTTTCCAAGCACGCAGTTTTTTCCGACAATGGCGTTTTTTCCAACCTGGACAAACGCCCAGATTCTTGTGCCCTCGCCTATTCGGCTGCCCTGGTCAATTATTGCTGTCCTGTCAATCTCTGCTTTTCCCATTCGATATTCCTTCTCAATCCTTCTTCAAGGCTGACCTTTGGCTCCCAGCCAAATAGCTTTTTTGCAAGGCCGTAATCGCAGATAAGCCTGTTCACTTCGGCCGCCCTTTCCTTGATGTGCACTATCTCCGAGCTGCTTCCGCTCAGTTCCCTAATCAGCCTGCTTGTTTCATTGATTGTGTAGTCTTTTCCGTTTCCAAAATTGACAGCCTTGCCCACTGCCTCTTTCCTGCTGCCCATCAGCATAAAGCCCTCAACAGTGTCGCTGACATAGGTAAAGTCCCTGCTTTGGGTGCCGTCGCCATAAATTGTCAAGGGCTTGTTTTGCAATGCAAGCTGTATGAACTTTGGAATGACATCATAGGTGTGCCTTGGCCCGTATGTGTTGAACGGCCTGATTATCGCTATCGGCAGGCCATAGGTTTTCCAATAGCTGTAGCAGTACCTGTCGGCAGCCGCCTTTGAGGCAGCGTAAGGCGAAGTCGGATTAAGCGGATGGTCCTCATTAATCTTATCCTTCAAAGCACTCCCATAAACTTCGCTGCTGCTTGTGCAGACAATCTGCTCTATCCCTTTCAGGTCCCTCGCTGCGTGCAAAACATTAAGGGTTCCAATAAGGTTTGTTTTAAGGGTTTCAAGCGGATGGTCAAAAGAAAAAGGCACATAGGCCTCTGCAGCCAAATGGAATATAATTTCGGGGCCGTTTTCCTTAATCTGTTCCTTGCAGTCCTCGCTTCCAATGTTTCCCTTTATCACGGCAGAAAGCCTGTCCTGCACGCCCTCAAGGTTCCCAAGCCTGTTTTTCCTGAAAGTGTTCTGGCTGTCCCCCTTGATAAAAATGCTTGTTTCAGCCCCTTTTTCCAAAAGCGCCTCGGTCAGGTGCGAACCGATAAAGCCGTCAGCCCCTGTGACAAGCACTTTTTTTCCTTTCCAAAAATTCTTTTTGTCCGCCATTTTCAGCCCCTCTTTTTGCCAAATAGATTGATTTTATAAGTGTTTTTAAGCCTCACCAATCAGGCTTTGTACCAATCAAAATGGCAATGGCCTTGAGTTGCGGCCTTGCGCCAAAAACAAGTGCAATGCCAATCAATTGCCGTATGCCTTTTCAAACTTTTTCAGGCTGTTTTTCCAGCAAAATTTCCGCGAAAAGGCCCTTGCCGCCCTTCCCATTGCCTGCCTTTCCGCCTTTTTAAGGCCAAGCGCCTCTCCCAGTTTTTTCGCCGCCCTTTCCCTGCTTGAAAAATCCGCAATAAACCCTGTTTCGCCCTCAGTTACAAACTCCCTGAAAGCAGGAATGCCATTTAGAATCGGAATAAGGCCTGCAGCCATTGCCTCCACCGCACTTATTCCAAAGCCCTCGTATTCCGAAGCAGAAACAAAAAATTCCGACCCTGCATACAGCTCCAAAAGCTCTTTTTCCGAAACAGCGCCCAAAACTTCTGCCATGCCTTCAAGCCCTTTTTTCAAGATCATTTCCCGCAATTCCTCTTTTGTCATGTCAAAAGGGCTGCCTGCAATCTTCAGGGAAAAATCCCGCCTGCTTTTCTTCAATTCTGAAAACGCGTCCAAAAGATTTTCAAGCCCCTTGTTTTTGCTCAGCCTGCCGACAAAAAGAAAGCTGTTCGGCACGGCTTTTCTTGGAATTGCCGAAAGCATTTCAACAGGCACAGGGTTTTCAATCAAAACAATCTTTTTTTCAGGAACAATCCTTCTAAATGTTTCAAAATCCTGCCTGCTTACGGCAATCACCCTGTCAAAAGCCCTGAGCGCAAGCCTGCACCAGATGTTAAAATAAATTTTTTTAAGCAATGAATAGTTTTTTGTGTGAAAAATTCCGCCATGCGTTGAAAGCACAAGCCTTTTCCTGTGAAACAGCTTAAACAATGCAAAAAAATCGGAGAAAAAACCAATGCCGTGCACGTGAACAACATCAAAGCCCCTTGTTTTGCTGATTGCGCCGGGGGCAATCCTGTAAAAGCCCAAATCCAAAAAGCCAAGCCTTTCAACCCTCACCCTGTTTTTTGTTCCGCTTTTCGGAAGCCTTTCTCCGCTGTTCGGGCACCTGTCAAGGCACACGACCTTAGTTTCAATCCCATCAGCAAGCAGGTGCTCGCACAACTGCATAACATGGGTTTCAACGCCGCCTGTGCAGGGCCAAAACCTATGGCTTAAATGCACAACCTTCATTTGCCAAGCGCCTCCCTTGCGATTCCGGCGGCAAGGCCAAATGCAAACATTGCAGTCCTAAGTAATATCACAAAAGGCGAAACAATTGCAACAGCCTTGTCTTTTGAAAAAGCCCAGACTGCAAAAGGCAATGCCGTAAGGAAAAGCAGCAAAGCATTCAAGCCAAGCAAGAACGCAAGCCCTGGCCAAACAATTGCTGCAACTGCTGCAGGAAACAGCAGGTAAAACAGCATTGCCTGAACCTTCACCATCTGGCTTGTGTAGCTGTCCTTCACCATCTTGCCCCTGTGCCTTTTGTAAACCTTTGTCCTCCAGAACGCCCTGTAATACTTGACCTTCAGGTATTTCCAAAGGCTTGTGGGGTGCGTGTGGTAAACGATTGCATTTGGGTTGAATATCATTTGGTGGCCTGCTTCGTGCACCCTGAAGCTGAAATCCGTGTCCTCGCCGCTTGCCATCGGGTAGCTTGTGTCAAAGCCTTTGAGCTTTTCAAAAATGCTTTTCCTGTAAGCGGCGCTGTAGCTTCCTATAAAATCAATGGATTTTTGCCTTCGCATCTTTTCATACCTTTGCTCTATTTCCAGCTGGATCAGCCTTGCCACAAGCTCTTTTTGCCTGCATTTATACCGGCCTTGCACTCCCGCAACCATTTTGTCCGCAAACGGCTTCAGCATTTCTTCAAGCCAGTTTGGTTCGGCAATGCAATCAGAATCAGTGAAAACCACTATTTCGCCTTTTGCGCTTTTTGCGCCGTTGTTCCGCGCAACCGCAGGCCCGGCATTTTTTTCCGTCAAAACCCTTGTTCCCCTGAAGCTTTCCGCAATTTCCCCTGTCTTGTCCCTGCTTCCGTCATCCACAACAATGGTTTCATAGCCCTTGAAGGACTGCCTTGACAATGACTCAAGGCATTTTCCGATTGTTTTTTCCGCATTGAAAGCAGGAACCACAATGCTTGCGATTGGCTTTGCCATCAAAAAACCCCTAAAAATGCAAAATGGTCATGCCCTTTTTTCCACGAACAGGTGGTAAACGCCGTGATGGAACCTTTCCTCTGCAATCATTTCATCAATGCTCTTGTCAAACTCGCCTTGTTCCGGCAGGATTTCCTTTGAAACGATTTTTCCGGCAAACTTGAATGCATCCGGCGACTCCATGACCACCCTGCAATGCCTGAAGCCGCTTTCCTTCATAATCCTGAACAACTCAATCGTCTTTTCCCTGCCCATGAAATCAGCGTGAATTTCTATGAAGAACTGCATGTTCCTGTCCTTTTTCATCGTTTGGCCCATGCCCCGCAGTATTTCATACTCATAGCCTTCAACATCCATCCTGACAATGTCCGGAAGCCTCTTGCCTTCAAGGAAAGAATCAAGGGAAGCAACCTCAACCGAAAGGGTTTCACCGCTCTGGTCAAGGCCAGGGTTCTTGCAGAATGTTGAAAGGTTGGATTGCCTTGAAACAAAAATGTCCTGCCGCCCGTTCTTGTCGCCAACAGCCAGCTGAAAAACCTCCATGTTGCCATAACCGTTTGCTTCAATGTTTTTCTTCAGCAATTCAATGTTCTGCGGAATCGGCTCTATTGCATAAACCTTTCCCTTTTTGCCGACAGCCTTTGCCTCCATGAGCGCATAATAGCCGATGTTTGCGCCGGCATCAACAATCACCATATCTTCCCGCAGCCTCTTTTGAAACTCGTCCGTTGCATTGTTCTCGCGCTTTCCCCTCAAATAAAGGTCGGAAGAAAGGCCCTTGTCCCTGATGTTCAAAAACATCCTGCTTCCCTGGATTTCCTTTAGCACAAAATCCTGCCTGTGCCTCACCCTTGCAAAAGCCATCCTTGCCCTCGTAACCCTGCGGTCAGCCCGAATAAGCACAATCTTTACGCAGCGCTGCAAAAAAATCAGCGGATTGTCCTGCGAAAGCCTTGCCCAATTCATTTTCTTTCATCTCCCACTGCTTTTTGAAGCTTTCCTTTTTTTGATTTTGCAACATACTTAATAAATGCCTTTCCGCCCTTCCAAAGCCTCGGAAATTCAGAGGGCTGTGCAACAACCTGCAAAGCCTTTCCGGCAATATAGCCAGGCCTGAAATAAAATTCCTTTCTTGCCCTGTCACACCATTCAACTATTTCCTTATTTGACAAGCCCGGCATTGAAACCATGCAATTGTGCCACCCGTTTTCGTCAACCCAATCAGAAAAATCCCCGGAAACAAGCCAGCCCTTCTCCCTGAAAAAATCATAAGAGGCTGTTCCAGGATAAACCATTATCGGAAAAAACTGCGCAGAATCAGGGTTAAGCCTTTTGGCAAGCCTGATGGTTGCCATAATGGTTTCGGCATTATCGCCCTGGTTGCCAACCATAAAACAGCCGTGCACAAGAATTCCCGCCTTATTTGCATCCCTCACAAATTGCTCCATTGCCGGAACAACAGTGCCCTTTGAAACATTGTTCAAAACCTGCTGGCTCCCTGACTCAAAGCCAACGCACAAAAGCCTGCACCCGGCTTTTTTCATAAGCTTCAATGTTTCCAAAGGGACATCGGCCCTTGCATTGCAGCTCCACTTTACCTTTATCCCTTCCATTATCTTTGCCCTGCAGAACTCATCAACGCGCCCCCGGTCTGCCGTAAAAGTGTCATCCTCAAAAAAAACCTCCTTGGCATCAGGAAAGCTTTTCTCAATGAATTTCAATTCCCCAATGACATTTGCAATGCCCCTTTTCCTATAAGGCCCTGTGTTGAGATTCTGCACCCAGTTGCAAAATTTGCATTTGTAGGGGCAGCCCCTTCCCGCAACAATCGCAATCTCAGGATAAAGGTTTGCGCTGTAAAAATAATCCCTGTAATTCAAATGCTTTTTGTAAACAGAACTCACAAAAGGCAATTCGTCCAAATCCAAAATCTTTTCCCTCAGGTCATTCAAAACAGCCTTTCCGCCTTTCCTAAAAGCAATGCCCTTCACTTTCCCAAGAGCCGGCTTTTTCTTTCCAAGCTCTTCCGCAAGCTCCCTCAGCGTGTAATCGTATTCCTGCACGCACACCGCATCAACAGCCTTTGACATCCTCAGGGTTTCCTTTGGCAGCGCGCTCACATGCGTTCCAACAAGCACGCCAAAGCAATCATGCGCTTTTTTTATTTCTTCAAGCACCTCAACGTCATTCTTTATGCTGGCCGTGCTGGTATCCAGGACAGCCATATCCGGCTTAAAATCCTTCACAATGCCAAGCACCTGCTCCCTTGAAAGCGGCACGGCAGGCGCATCCACAAGCTTCACTTCATGCCCTGCCTTTTCCAAAACCCCTGTGGCATAAGCAAGCCAGATTGGGTAATAAATTGTGCCCCCTTTGGTTACGCACGGGCTTCTGCTGCTCCTGCTGTACTTTGGAAAAAACGGCGGGTTCAGCATCAAAATTCGCATTGCATTTCACTTTTCTTTTTCGCTCAGCTTTTTTGTTTCAAGGTTCGCATGCAGCAAATCCTCAAAATCGCCGGCATCAAGCCATTTTCCCTTCAAAAACTCTGCCCTCAGCGAATTTTTCTCCAAGTAATGCCTTTGCACATCGGTTATTTCCGTTTCGCCCCTTTTTGACGGCCTGAGCTTCCTGATTACGTCAAAAACATTCGGGCTCAAAAAGTAAATGCCAACAATTATGTTGCTGCTGGGAGGCTCGCTTGGCTTTTCAATCACTTTCACAACCTTGTTCCCTTCAACAACCGCAACGCCGCTTTTTTTCGCCTCTTCCATTGTGCCCCTGTAAAGCAAAATCTGCATTTCTTCCTTGTTCCGCACAAACTCGTCCGCAAACAGCCTGAGGGATTCAAACACAATGTTGTCGCCATTGATTGAAATGAATTTGTCTTCGCCGACAAAATCCTCGGCCAAAGAAATCGCGCTCGGGATTCCGCCTGCCTCATCCTGCACCCTGTACGTAAACTTCACGCCAAAATCCTTGCCGCTGCCAAGATGCGCAAAAAGGTCGCCTGCATGGTAAGTTCCGGTTATCACAAGAATGTCCTTCACGCCTGCACTCTTGAGCATTTCAATCGGGTAATAAATCATCGGCTTGTTGTAAACCGGAAGAAGATGCTTGTTGCAAACTTTGGTGAGGGGAAACAAACGACTTCCAGTTCCCCCTGCAAGAATTACTCCACGAAGCGCCATTTTCAAAACCTCCACTGGCTAAATCTTTCGTCTAAATATTCTTTTAAAATAAGTAAAAATGATAATACTGAATAAGGCGCAATTTCTTTAGCAAAAAGATATCCTGTCAGAACATAAGAATAAATAAGAACAAAGCCTAGACCTGTAACTGCATTAATTGGTTCTATACTGCATAAAATTGGAATGCCTCCCAGCAAAAAGCTAATCAATATGCTCGTAATGTATGGATTTCTAGCCATAAATATCTTGGATTGCACGCCGCTCCATTCTTCTTCAATAAATTCTTTTATCATCTTTTTTCACCAACTGCTTCCGCCATTGTACCGCACTGTTTTGATATATTTAAATTTGTTTGCAATGTATTATTTTGTATGAGCAGAAATACTAAGATAAGGGCATTTGTGGAATCTGTTAAGGAAGCCAAAAAAGACCCTTCTTTCAGGAAATTCATCCGGCAATTCATTAAGTATCACACGACGTAACTATTTTTTTGAAGTTCTTATAGTCAAAGAATGTTGGTGTTCTGATTAGGTGTTTTCCATTTACCACTTGGTAGCTGTCTACAGCTTTCTTTGAAAGCATTGTTTTGTTGTCTTCGCTCACTACCATGTCAAGGTTCTTTAACGCGGCTGAAGCGACAATAAGAAAATCGTTTTTTATTTTTTGCCAGCTTTGAACCCCCTTGTTTCCCTTGAACTCTTTGAAGTATTCTTTAGCCAGTTCTTCGGTTTGTTTGGTTACTGGAATTACATGTTTTCCGGCAATCAAGTCAAAGTTGTTCAATAGCAGCATCCTATAACCCTGCATTGTTTCTGTTTTTTTCTCTTTTGGGGTATCCCTTAACTCCTTTCTAATCACGGTATTTCCATAGACTACAATCCTATTGCAGCTTGTGATTCTTTGAACCAAATCCAGGTCAAACTCGATTACATAACCGTAAATGTTTGTATCCAACAAAACCCTTAATCTGCCCATTTTCATTCCACCAATTGCTTCCACCATTTTTCATTCTGCTTGTACCATTGCACAGTTTCGTGCAATCCTTTCCTGAAATCGGTTTTTGGCTTCCAGCCAAGCTCTTTTTCAATCTTGCTGCAGTCAAGGCTGTATCTCAAGTCATGTCCAAGCCTGTCAGGCACGCGCTCAATCATTTCTTCTCCTTTTCCAAGCTCTTTGAGAATAATTTTTGTGAGCTCAATGTTCTGCAGCTCGTTGCCGCCGCCGATATTGTAAATTTCCCCGGCTTTTCCTTTTTCAAGCACCGCCTCAATGCCATTGCAATTGTCCAAAACAAAAAGCCAATCCCTTACATTCTTGCCCTCCCCATAAAGAGGCACTTTTTTTCCGCGCATCAGGTTTGTTATGAACAGCGGAACAACCTTTTCCGGAAACTGGTACATTCCATAATTGTTGCTGCTTCTGGTGACAAGCACAGGCAGGCCGTACGTTGTATAATAGCCCATTGCAAGCAATTCGCCGCCTGCCTTTGCGGCACTGTAAGGGTTCCTTGGATTCAACATGTCGGTTTCCTTAAAGCTGCCGTTTGCAATCTGGCCATAAACCTCGTCTGTTGAAATCTGCAAAAAGCGCTTCACGTTTTGCTTCCGCGCTTCCTCGCAGAGCACTTTTACTCCCAAAAAATTGGTTTTTGCAAAAGCATCCGCATTCTCAATAGAGCGGTCAACATGGCTCTCCGCGGCAAAATTAACCACAGCCTCGCAGCCTTGCATTGCCCTTTCCACATCTTTGGGAGCGCAAATGTCCCCTTTCACAAATTTGTAATTGCCCCCACCCTCCAAATCCTGCAGGTTCTCCCTTCTTCCGGCATAAGTCAGCTTGTCAAGGTTCACAATCTCATCGCCCGGCTTTTTCTCCAAATGCCTTCTGATGTAATTGCTTCCAATGAAACCGCAGCCGCCAGTAACAAGAATCTTCACAAAATCACCAAAAAGCCCGCCATATATATTATATAATATAATCTTTATCCCCGCGAATTCTTAAATAGGATTTGGTGCATTCCTCAAACGGCAAAAAAACACGGCATTGCCCTCATTTTGCCTTTTTTCCCACAATTGAAAAGTAGGCCGTGCCCAGGTGCCTTGGGAAAAGATAGTCTATGGATTGCCGCCAAAAAAGCTTTTTTTCAACAATCTCAAGGCCAAGCATTTTGAACATTGTTTCAATGTGGCCTGGCTGGAACATCATTTTGTGCTGGACAGCAAGCTCTTGGCTTTCCTTGAACCATAACAATGCATGGTAGTTTCCAAAAGGCCTGCCCTTTTTGTGGTAGCGCCAGTAATCCGCATTGTCGGCAATTACCTGCACAAAGCCATTTGGCTTTGCGTAAATTGCGCAATTGCGCAAAAACTGCATTGGGTTTCCCATATGGTCCAAAACGCTTGCGCTGTAAACCAAGTCAAAAGCGTTCCGGAATTTTTCCGGAAGCGGATTTTCAAGGTCCCATGCCAAATCAGCGCAATCTGTTTTAAAATAGTCCACGCCAAACGCGCCTTCAATCTTGTTGTTCCCGCACCCCAGGTCAAGCTTTTTTCCCGAGATTTCGAAAACAGGCACTTCTATGTTACGCGACTCGTTTATCCCATGCATCTTTAAACCATACGGACGCAAAAAGATTTAAACTGTATTCCCTTATGTTTTGTGTGATTCAAAAATGGCCTCTTCTTCCGCCAGCAAAAAACCGGTATCCAAATCAATTTCCGTTTTCTTTCCGGCTTACAATGACGAAG
>Ga0265296_1000521_pt1 | contig 56579 bp, 69 predicted proteins | sample MunlanPumphouse1_FD_189073 | JGI IMG/M metagenome (GOLD analysis project Ga0265296, IMG submission 189073) | Groundwater microbial communities from a municipal landfill in Southern Ontario, Canada - Pumphouse #1 | ecosystem: Environmental > Aquatic > Deep subsurface > Groundwater | place...
TAAAAAAATTTGAAGTTATTGTTAAAGAAGGTAGATGTCAAAAAATTGGCAACACCTATCAACAAAAAGGAGTTGATACTTTATTAACAATGGACTTATCAAGAATTCCTAAAAAAGAAGACATTGAGAATGTAATTGTATTAACCTCAGACACAGATTTTGTACCCATAATAAAAGATTTAAAAGAAGATGGAATTAATGTAATACTTGCTTATTTTACAGATAGAAAAAGAAAGTCTGGTTTTTCCTTATCCAATCATTTATGGAAAGCATGTAAAGATAAGATTCTTATTAAAAGAGAGCATTTTATCTAATCTTTTTCCCTAAAAATCTCCCTAACCCGAACACTTCTGTTTGACATTCGGCGTGGGCGTAACTACTTTTAGGTGGGCGTCGAACTTTGGAGAATTTAAAATCAAAAAATTAATAACCTTCTTTTTCTTTCCTATCTTATGAATTTAGAAGAACTCAAAAATAAACTAAGAAAATATAAGAAGAAAGATATTATCTTTACAAAGCATACAGAAATTAGGGCTCTATCTAGGAATATGAACTTAGATGAAATAAAAGAGAACATTATAAATCCTAAAAAATTAGTATTTTGTAAAGAACAAGATGCCGAAAATCCGAATGAGAAAAAATATGAATGTTATTTTGCATATTCTGAAAATCACTGCCATAAATATGTTCTAGTTTTGAACGGAAAGATTATTATAGTTACAATAATTGATATAAATAGAAATTGGCAGAGGATTATTCAAAGAAAATGAAAAGTTTTGATTACGATTATGATGAGGAAAATGATTCCCTATTTGTATATCTCCCAAATAAAAAATCAGCGGGAGCTGTGGAATTAGGAAACTTCTTATTTGATTTTGACGAAAATGAAAAATTAATGGCTATTGAAATTTTAGATGCTTCCAAAACTCTTTCTAAACTTTTGTCAAAAATAATTGAGTTATCTAACAATGCAGAATTTAAAGTTGAAGTGACTGATTTTAGAAATATGAATAGTATCAGATTTTCAATAAAAACTCCTTCTGAAACAGAAACAGTAAATATTATCTTGCCAAATATAAGAGAGAAAAGTCCGGCATTGGATTATTAATCCATCTTTAACCTGAATATTTAAATTTCCCTAACCCGAACACTTCTGCTTGGCATTCGCCATAGGCGTCCCATTACATTTTATCTAAAAACACAATATTTAAATACTTTGTAATGGTAATATATTCGTGAGAATAATAACAAGAAAAAAGGGAAATAAAAAATATTTCTATCTGCAGCATTCTTTAAGAAAAGATAAGAAAGTTATCACAAAAGAGAAATATCTTGGAACAGAAATTCCTGTAAATGTAGACGAGATTATATCCGTATTTCAGAAAGAAGTGCAAAAAGATATTAATAAAAAACTTGAAACAATAAAAAAGCATTTTCAATCTGAATGGAAAAGAATTCCAAAAAGTGCAAAAGAAAAAGAACTTGAAGAGATTTCCATCGCTTTTACTTATAACACCAATGCTATTGAAGGCTCCACAATTACTTTAGAAGAAGCAAGAGAGATTATCCATGATAAAATATCTCCAAATAAACCATTAAAAGATGTTAGAGAAACAGAAGCGCATAGCAAAGTATTTTTGCAGATGTTAAAGAAAAAGGAAAAAATAACAAAAGAATTATTATTGACATGGCATAAAGATATATTTGGTGAAACAAAATCAGATATTGCCGGAAAATTTAGAGATTATCTGGTTAGAGTTGGTTCTTATTTAGCTCCCGATTGGCAAGATGTTGAAAATCTCATGAAAGAATTTATAGAATTCATTAATAAAAATAAAAAAATGAATCCTGTTGAGTTAGCAGGAAGAGCACATAATAAATTTGAAAGCATTCATCCTTTTGGAGACGGAAACGGAAGGATTGGAAGACTATTAATGAACCATATTCTTTGGCATAAAAGTTACCCTATGCTCATCATAGAGTATAAAAAAAGAAAATCTTATTATAAAGCATTTGCTAAAGGTCAAGAAGCTTTTGTTGATTATTTCATAAGAAGATATCTAGCAGTTCATAAAAAAAGATATCTGAAATAATCCTACTCCCCGCACCTCTCAGCCTAGGCGTATGAATTATTTTATATTATCTTGATTTTTTAATTGCATCAATCTTACCACACGCGTCTCTTAAAATACATCTATTACAAATACCTGAATTTTTTGACCATTCTTTTGTTCCATAACAAGCTTTTTTTAAGTGTTGCTGTACTTGACTTTTAACCATTAAAAATGCAATCGCTAATCATTTATATATACTCTTACACTTGGATAACTAATCAATTCCCTGTATAAAATGAACAAAATCGTTTGCCTTTCGGCGTGGGCGTAACTACTTTTATCAATTAACAAACAGATTTAAAAAATAGATTTGATTAATGAGAGTATGAAAAAAAAGAGCACAAAAACAAAAGCATGCAATAAGAAACTGCATAAGGCTTTTGTCAAACTTCTTTTGAAATATCCTGTTGCAAATATCAAATTTTCTAAAGGGAGGCTTTCTCTTAATTTTTTTAATCACAGAATCTCAGACAAAATTATTCTCAAAAAAGAAGAGCATGTTGCAGAATGGAGCAGAAAGAGAAGAGAAATTTTTATAGATAAGAATTTTGGTGAAGGAGAAAAGGAAAAATCGTTCAGAGCATTATGTATTCATGAATTAATCGAGAGATTTCTATCTGAAGAGTTTGGGCTTAACGTTGATGAGGAAGCTCATGTTGTTGCCACCAAAAAAGAAAAAGAATATCTGGAAAGTGTAAAAAGCAATTGGAGAAGTCATGAATTAAAAGTATTCTGGGATTGGCATAAACTTGGAGAACACTGATGGAATTCGAAAAAGTAAAAATTAATAAAAAACTTTTTTACTGGACATGGAAAGATTTGGATTTTCTGCCTTATGCATGGCTTGAAAAAAAAGATTTGAAAACCCTGCCGACACCTTTTCTTATAACTGAAATACATCCAGATTGCCCGGTTGGCTTTGAAACAAAAGAAAAAAACTGGTTTACTAATATAATAAAACTCCCAGACAGCTTTGATAAATTAAGACTGGACAACGACTTAAGAAAAGATTTGAAAAGAGTTGAAAAAAAGAATGCAGATGTAAAAATAATCTATAATGAAAAAGATGCGCTTGACAAAAGCAAGAAATGGTTCTTAGAATTCTGGAAAGAAAATAAAAAAGATTTTCAAAGAAGACTTAAACTATGGAAAGAAAAATGCTGCACAATAAGTGCATATTTAGGAAAGGAATTAATAGCAGTCCATATCACAATGAAAGAAAAAGATACAGTTTTTTATCTTGGCTGCTGGTGGAACAGGAAATATAGCTCATTATCTACTCCAACTTTCTTACTTAAAAAAGATATAGAAAAAGCGATAAGGGATGGAATGAAGTATTACGATCTTGAAGTTGGCGAAGAATCTTACAAGAAAAAATGGGGAGTTATTGAAAAACCTACAAAATATTATGCTGTCCTTACAAAAGAGCTGGCTGATTATCTTGAAATAGAAAATTACGTTAGAATAGAAATGTAAATTACTTTGCATTATTCAGCGTAGACATTTCCCCCAAACAAATATTTAAAAACAAATTCCTTTTCTTCTTTTTAATGGACTCAAAAAATAATAAACAATCAAAGAATTTTTTATTTGTATATCCTTTAAAATTATCTGAATGTTCAAGCATAGAAATTCTTTCGGCAGTTCTTAAAAAAGCCGGACACAACACAAGTTTAATTCTTCATCACAATCAAGAAAAATATTTTGAGAATAGATTAAAAAAAAGAATTGAAGAATTCAAACCAGACTTCATCGGATTTTCTGTAATGACAACTGATTATGCCTGGGCATTAAAAACCGCAAACCTCGTAAGAAAATTCACAGCCGCGCCAATTGTCTTCGGTGGAATACAAGTAACTTCCTGTCCAGAAGAAGTAATAAGCCATGACTGCGTTGATTTTATTGTCGTAGGAGAAGGGGAAGGGGCTATATTAGAATTAATTGAAAATCCAAAAAAACAAAACATAAAAAATGTCTGGCTAAAAAAAGATAAAAGGATAATCAAGAACCCATTAAGGCCTTTAATTCAAAATTTAGATTCAATCCCGTTTTTAGACAAGCAACTCTTTTTAAGAGAAGCTCCGCATTTCAAAGAATTATATGTTTGCATGACTGGAAGGGGCTGTCCTTTTTCCTGCACATATTGTTTTAATTGCTTTATGAGAAATTTATATCCTGGAGAAAAATGGGTGAGGAAAAGAAGCGTGCAAAATGTTATTGAAGAATTGAAATTAGCAAAACAAAAAATAAATCCAAAAACCATTTTATTTATTGATGATTGTTTTACAAGCCACAAAGAATGGCTCTTGGAATTTTTAAAAATATACCAAAAAGAAATCAACCTTCCTTTCAAGGTTCTTACACATCCAAATTTTGTCAATGATGAGATGTTATCAGCATTAAAAAAATCCAAATGCGTTAGCATTGAATTAGGAGTTCAAACACCGTCGGAAAGAGTAAGGAAAGATATATGCAAAAGAAACGAGAGCAACGAATTAGTCAAAGAAGTTGTTCAGAAAATAAAAAACCACAAAATGTTCGTTCTAACCGACCATATTTTTCAACTCCCTTCAACAACATTTGAAGAATATGAAAAAGGTTTGGAGTTTTATATTGACATCAAGCCAAGTAAAATCACCCAATTCTGGCTTCAATATTATCCAAACACAGAAATAGTTGAAATAGGAAAAAAATACGGCGAATACACGGACAAAGAACTAAAAGAAACAATTAAGGGAAACATTGTCTGGGATGAACACAATCAAAGAAAAATAAAAGCAAATCCAGAACTCGCATATATAGCAAGATTTATTTGCTGGATTCCGATTTTGCCGAGGAGTGCCAGCAGATATCTTCTGAGAAAAAGATTATACAGAAAAATTTTCTTCACAGATAATTTAAATGTTGTTCCATACATATTGAAATATCTTTCTTCCTTCAGCACAATCCCAGTCACATTGAGGGCGTTGAAAAGAACAATCATAATGAAAAGATATTTAACACAATTGAATAAAGAAGGTGAAATGAATTCGGAATACAAAAATTGAAAATGCTCGCAACAAGTTACTCTAATAAATTATTCATTAAACTTCAATCTTGCAAAAGTTGAAGTCCCAGAAAATTTCCTATTTTCTGAGTCGCCTTCGGCAGATTAATTCACTTTAAAATACCTTAATGCATTAGAATTCTGATTTAGTGAATAACATGACGAAATCTGTTATGAGCAATTAATTGTAAACAAAGTGAACAGAATATCTTTAATACAGCAAAAATTGTTTTTTGCGTAAACTCCCTGTTTTAACTCGTGAGAAAGCAAAAACAATTTTTGGAGTGTTCAAGAACCCGAGACACGCCCAGAAATTTATTCCGAGGGTTCTTGACATTTTTAAACGAATAATTTTACAAAACCAATCTACATAATCTTTATAAATTATTATAACAAATCTAAATTATGAGAATTTTATTTTTAAGTCCTCCAAGTAAAAATGATCTTTTTCCTCCACTGGGAATAGCATACATAACTGCTCTCTTGAATAAAAATAATCACGAAGCGATAATAAAAGAAGGAAATAATAGTTCTTTCAAGGAACTTTTAGAAGCTGTTAGAAAAACAAAACCAGATATCGTAGGTATAACCATGAATACCAACACAAGATTCGTCGGACTAAAAATTGCTAAGGAAATTAAAGAGAAATATAAAATTCCAATTGTTCTCGGAGGACCTCACCCAACACTAATGACTGACCAAATTCTAAAAAATTATCCTTTTGTGGATTATATTGTAAGAAACGAGGGAGAATACACAACACTTAATTTATTGGATTGTTTAGAAAAAAAAACCGAGTTAAAAAAAGTAAAAGGAATTTCTTACAGAACAAACGGAGAAATAATCCATAACGAAAATGCAGAACCAATTATAGATTTAGATTCCCTTCCATACCCCGAATATAAATTTTTCAATCTCGCAGGTTATTCCAAAAATCCAGAACACCCAAAAGAATTATTAAAATATCCTGTAGGAAGTATAATTTCTTCAAGAGGCTGTCCATATAGATGCACCTTTTGTTCCAGTTCTATTTTTTGGGGAAGTAAAATAAGATTCAGAAAACCCCAATGTGTTGTTGATGAAATGGAACAATTATATAATAAATATAACACAAAGTACATTGTATTTAACGACGATAATTTTACCACAGATAAGAAAAGAACAATTGAAATTTGCAAATTGATAATTAAAAAAGGGCTCGACAAAAAAATAGCCTGGCTTTGCAGAGCAGAAGTTAATATCGTAGATTTGGAGCTTTTAACCTGGCTAAAAAAAGCAAACTGCCACACCATCGAATACGGCGTCGAAGACGCAAGCCCAGAAGGATTAAAATTTTTTAAAAAAGCACATACAATGGAACAGGCTTACAAGGCGTTTGAATTAACTAATCAAATTGGACTGGCTACAAGAAGTTACTTTATCATAGGTGGAGATCACGAAACTCCCGAGAATATAGAATTAAAAAAACGGGCTATAGAAAAATTAAATCCAACAATAACAACCGCATCATTATTAATTGCATATCCCGGAACAGAAATATATGAAATCGGCAAAAAAAGAAGATTATGGGATGATTCTATCTGGCTCAAACCATGCATCGGAAAAAATTTTCATAACCATATTCCGATATATCCAAGCAAAAATATGAGTTTGGGACAATTATTTTCAGCGTCGGCAGATATCGATTATTGGTGGAACAGAAAGAAAGGAAACTTCAGTCTAAAAGTTAAGATTAAAACTCTCAAAGATCTTTTAAGAAAAAGAGATTTTTCAAAAATATACTGGATGAGCAAATCCGTTCTTCTCAGAAGCTTGAATGGTTCTTAAAAACATGTCAAGAACCCTCGGAATAAATTTCTGGGCGTGTCTCGGGTTCTTGAACACCCCAAAAATTGTTTTTGCTTTCTCACGAGTTAAAACGGGGAGTTTACGCAAAAAACAATTTTTGCTGTATTAATCTTGCGAAGCAAAAAATTAAAGATTAAATTAATAGTCCGGCATCTCATCGAGGGTTTCTTGATTTTTTGGAAGTTTTTTTGCTTCCGGCTTGTCTTTCTTTTCAGAATCTTTCATATCTTCCAAATCAATTGAATTAATCATTTCTCTGAATTTCAGAAAATCTGGCGCGAGAATTCTTACTCCTGATTTTGTGAAACCAGTATATTTGTCGCTTGTAACAAATTCCCTTATTGTCAATCCCACTCTTCCTCCGAAATCGTCAAGTCTTAAGATTATGTCTGAGGTTTCGTTTTTATTCAATTTTCCAATGTCTTTTTCCATGTCTGCTTGAAGAATAAAGATTATTTAAATATTTAGATTATACTTGCTTTTATTATTCTTATTTCCTGCAATGGTTTGTCGTTCGAATCTGTTTTGACTTTTCCAATCGCTTCAATAATATCCATTCCATTTATTACTTTTCCGAAAACTGGGTGTTTTCCGTCGAGATAATTGTTATCTGCTAAATTTATGAAGAATTGACTGCCCCCAGTATTCGGGCCTGCGTTTGCCATTGCTAGTGTTCCTCTGTTGTTTTCATCTAAATTTGTTTCTGTAAACTCATCTTTTATATTATAACCTGGACCACCCATTCCAGTTCCAGTTGGATCTCCTCCCTGAATCATGAATCCGTCAATAACTCTGTGGAAAATTACTCCATCATAAAACCCTTGTTTCACAAGTTTTTCAAAATTACCCGCTGTTATGGGCATTTCTTTTGAATAGAGTTCTATTGTTATATCTCCTTTGGTTGTTTCTAATAGTATTTTTGTATTCTTGTTTGACATTTTATATACTGTTCCTGCAATTATTAAAATCAAAATTATCAGTGTTATAAATATTATTGATTTCTTATTCATGAAAAATAGAAAAGGAATTTGTTTTTAAATTTTTGTTTTCAGCAAAACATTTAATAATCTGTTATTTTTTATAGTTAGGTAAAAGAGAGCATGGAAGAAGAACAAATTTCAAAAAAAGGGTTGGAAGTATATTTTTATTATTGGACGCTACCTGCGTTTTTTATATTTTTGATTCTAATCAATTATGTTGTTCATTATAATATTCCCTCCTTGGATTTGAATTTGATGATTTCTGTTGTTTCTTTTTTGTTTGGTTTTTTAATAACAATTTCTTTTTCGATGCTTTGGAGCAGAGTTTCTTCGTTGAAGGCATCTCTTGCTATTGAGACTGGAAGACTTGTAAGCCTTTTTGAATTGTCAAAACATCTCGGAAAAAAATTCAACGAGAAAGTTAGAGAACACATTGATAATTATACAGTTAATACTTTAAGAGATTACACTAATTATGATGTTGGAAGAGAATCAATTTATGGAATTTATAATGATTTAGATGAAATGGAATTAAAAACGGAATCTCAAAAACAGGCGGCTTCTTCTTTTCTTTATATTCTTGGAGAATTCGAGCCATTAAGAGAACAACTGGAATATTTGACTAAAGGGGGATTATTGTGGGCATTGAAATTTGCAAATTACGCGCTCGCTGTGATTTTAATTTCTCTTTTATTTTTAAACACCGGAAGTTTATTCAATAACTGGCTTTTTGTTGTTCTCTCGACGGTTATTGTCTTTATAATTTTAATTATTGAGGATTACGAGGCTTTGAGAATCGGCGATTATACTGTGAACATAAGCAACTCTGAACAAATATTTGATTTGATTGGAGAGAAAAGATATTATCCAAGAAGATTGTTGAAAAGAGTTAGACTCGAAAGAGGACAGGTTTACAGAGTCGGTGTTTATGACCCGTCGATAAAAAAAGAACGCATAGTTAATATGAGATATAAGAAGTGATTGGATAATTTTTAGTTTGAGATAAATTTACTCGCATTCCCACTCACCACAGATAATATATAATTTACTTTGTTCTCATGCAAATGTTCGTAGATTAATTCGCTGAGGAGATTGTTAATGTACATAAATTCAGAATTATTCGTTTAGCTTAGTTTTTTATTGTTAGGTTATCATTTTTCTTGACGGAAATTCGTGACGAAGTCTGAATTGGAGTTAAATATTTTATTACAAATCAATTTAATACAGAATAAACAATTATATCTGCCCGTTTTGAACGAATTTTTTCATTGCTTGCTCGACGATAACTTGCGGAGCAAAACCTTTTCTGCTGCACATTTTTACAAATTCATCGTAAACTTTTCTATCGATGTTGTAATCAATTCTTGCTTTTTGCGGTCCCGGTGGATATGATGCCATGTTTTAATTAATTAAAATGTATTTATAAATGTTATTTAATTAAAATAGAAAATTATTGATTATTTTTTAATGAAGATTCTAGAATATAATTCTTGAAATTCTCTTTCTCTAGCGAGTATTATTACGGAATCTCTAATATTTGTTTCTTGTTTATCTAAAAGAACTCTTTTTAATTTCCGTTTTCTTCCTCTTGCTAAATTTGAATCATCAATAACTTTTTCAAGAGAGTATTTTGTATTTAGATTTTCAGCAATATATTTTCCAACCTTCTTAAAGAAAGAAGGGGAATTGTTATACAAATTGTTTTTCAATTCAGATAAATCTATTCCCGTCAATCCAGCAAGATTATGAATTCCTTTTTCATAAAAAGATTTTTCTTCGTCTGTTAAATAGTTTCTTAATTTACCCATAGAAATATATTTATCAAATGCTTATTAATAATTATTATACTAAAGAGCATAAATAAATTTACTACTTTAATTAAGTACATTCTTGTGATTTTATCTTTTTAATACAGCAAAAATTGTTTTTTGCGTAAACTCCCTGCTTTAACTCGTGAGAAAGCAAAAACAATTTTTGGGGTGTTCAAGAACCCGAGACACGCCCCGGAATTTATTCCGAGGGTTCTTGACATTATCTTTAATCGACTTTTATTCTAACCCCACCAGAATTAATAAATTAAATATTTCCTTTTATGCATTAATAATTTCTTAGCGAATAATCATGACAAAGATCTGATTATGAGCAATACATTCTCGCGAACTTTGTGAGCGAGCAATTTCACGAAACCACCTTCTCCAAAACCTTTAAAAAAACATTTTCACTTTTCTTATTATACAGAAAATATGAAAAACAAAAAGTTTTTCATCCCATGGAAATCAAAGATTTCCAAGTCATCCAATTCTCCCGAATTGGAGACATTCAAAACAAGAAATTTTGAAGGTAGAAAATTTTCTGTCCTTTAAACTTCAAAGAAATTCAAAGTGAAAAAAAACTCGTGGGTAACAGTCGGAATTGTAATTGCAGTAATAATTCTTGCATATTTCTTAATTAATAAACCAAAACCAGAAACTCCTGAAGCAATTACAAAATGCATAGGTGAAAAATCAACATTGTATGTTCAGCTCGGATGTTCTCATTGCAAAGACCAGGAAGACATGTTTGGAGATAATTTAAAGTATATAAAAATTATTGATTGTTTTTACGAAAGAGATAAATGTTTAGAAAAAGAAATTGCAGGAACTCCAACTTGGATAATTAACGGAGAAAAAATAGAAGGGGTTCAAACTATTGAGAAATTAAAAGAGTTAGCAAATTGTTAAATGGTAGATTTAAATTTTATTAAGATAACGAGTTTGGCTTTAGCCGACGCTGTCAATCCATGCGAGATGGCTGTTCTAATTATGGTTCTTGTAACAATTTTAATTCAACATCCCGAAAAAAGAAAAAAAGTTCTTTATGCTGGCTTGGCATTCAGTTCTGCAATTTATATTGGATACTTATTCTATGGAATTGTTCTAATTGAATTATTCAAAACTTTCGCGGAATTTTTGAGAGAGAATTCTTTTTATTTTTATAATGGATTGGCAATTCTGGCAATGATTATTGGAGCATTAAATATAAGAGATTTTTTTTATTATAAGAGGGGCGGATTAGCAACAGAGATGCCGATTTTCCTACGTCCAAAAGTAAAAAGAATAATTAGTAGTATAACTTCTCCATCTGGAGCTTTTGTGATTGGTTTCATCGTAACAATATTCTTATTGCCATGCACTATGGGTCCATATATAGTTGCATCCGGACTTTTAGCAGAAATCGGAATCTTGAAAGCACTTCCTTGGCTTCTTTATTATAATTTAATTTTTATCCTGCCAATGTTAATAATTACTTTCGTTGTTTATTTCGGTTTCAAAGAAGTCGACGAAGTTTCTGGATGGAAAGAAAGAAATATAAAAATTCTTCATCTAATCGCAGGAATTTTATTGTTTGCTGTCGGTGTTGCTATGTTAATGAATTGGATATAAAAATTCTAATCAATACTTCGATGAATTATCTCTTTCACAAATTTCACATTCATAAATATCATCTCCTCTAGAAAGTCCTCCTCTTGGGCTTCTTCCCAGATGTTTCATACTCATACAATCACAAGAAGTACATATTTTTTCTCCATGCTCTGTTCTTGGACGAGCCTCCTTTATCTGCTCATGAAGTTTAGTGATTGCAGATTTATATTGATAAATTTGCTCGAGCAAACCTTTCTTTTTCTTTTCAAATTTTTCACGCTGTGCAATGTACTCTAGCTTTTTATCCCGTTCTGTCATCTTTATTCAACAAGTATATAATTTATAAGAATTATTGTGATTAATAATTAGATAATAAAGAATTATGCCCAAACTGAATTACTAAATCAATTTTCTTTTCAATTTCTTTTCCTAAAACCGGCGTATCACAAGCACCATAGCAGCTCCCAAGCCAAATCAAAAAATCAACTTCCTTAGTTTTTTCTTCAAGAAAATCCACAACTGCAGTCGCATATTGCTTCAATCCATCAGGAAACTGCAATAAAACAAGTTTTGCTTTATTCTTCTTAATTTCATCTAAAACTTTCTCTAATTCCAAATCATATCTCTCGTTTAAATCTTCAATGGTGTAGTTTTTCATGATGGGGCAAAAATAATAATCTTTTTATAGCTTTTGTAAAACCAAAAAACATAAAAACCCAAAAATACTGATAATTTTGTCTAACTTCGGTTGGACACGGAAGGGCAGAACTTCGGTTTTCCCTTCCACTTATATTCTAAAACATTAACTTAATTATATAATAACCAATTCCTGTGCTTAATACTCCAAACAAAAATCCATAACTAATTTTCTTCTTTTCATAATTCAAATAAACCAAAGAGCAAATCAATACAAGATAAACTAAAACCGCGAAAATTGTGAATATCTTATCATTATAAAACAAAATTGTAAAAACCAATATCACAAAACTAAGTCCAGAATATAAATTACTCTTAAATAAAAATGTGAGTATTAAAAACAAACCACCTGCAATAGCAAACTGACTAAGATATTCTAAATCATGAATTATCCAAATTCTCACAAGTACAAGTACAAAAAAAGGAATACTCCCCAACGCTAAAAAATCCCGTGCAAATTCCTTGCAAATATTTTGTTTCTTCATGAAATAATTAAACACTTAAACTTTAAAAATTACTCTTTTTTTACTCTCTCAGCTACAAAAGGTAATCCAAAATTAGAAAGCATTTTCTCCAATCTTCTTAAGGTAAAAGCCATTAATTTTAATTTATATGGACCATTAGGATAAGGAAAACCAGACATGTCAAGAACCCTCGGAATAAATTCCTGGGCGTGTCTCGGGTTCTTGAACACCACAAAAATTGTTTTTGCTTTCTCACGAGTTAAAGCAGGGAGTTTACGCAAAAAACAATTTTTGCTGTATTAACAATTCCATCAGGAAAAAAATAATATCCTTCAACAATCTTTTTTCCACCCCCCTTAACTTTTTGGTAAACATCTAAAAGAGATTTTTGATAAACAAATCCCTTCAAAGCAGAATTACTATTGATAGTACAATAATTAATAGAATAAAAAGCTTTAGCTATAATTTTCTTTTTATCCTAAACTTTAAAAACAAATCTATATTGAAGAACATATATGGAACAAAAAATTCGTCAGCCAATTGTAACAGTATGCGGGCACGTTGATCATGGAAAGACATCTATCCTTGATTGTCTTAGAAATAGCTGTGTCCAGGAATCAGAAGCAGGAGGAATCACTCAAAAAATTTCTTTCACTCTTTATCCCATAAATCAATTAAAAAAAGCCTGCCCTTTGATAGAATCGTCCGGGATAAAACTAAACATCCCAGGATTTCTTTTAATAGACACACCAGGACACGCAGCATTCATAAATTTAAGAAAAAGGGGCGGCAGCCTCGCTGACTTGGCAGTTTTAGTAATCGACATAAACGAAGGAATAAAACCACAAACAGCAGAAGTAATTCAAATTTTAAAACTAAATAAAACACCTTTCATCATTGCATTAAATAAAATCGATAACATTTCTGGATGGAGAACTGACAAAAATTTAGGATTAAAAGAATCAATAGAAAAGCAACCGCAAAATGTCAAGCAAATTTTTCAGGAAAGATATATGACTTTAATCGGCTCGTTAAACAGCTATGGATTCGAAGCTGATTTATTTTATAACATAGAAGATTTCACAAAAAAAATTGCTTTAGTTCCGTGCAGTGCAAAAACAAAACAAGGAATTCCAGAATTAATTATGATGCTCTGCGGATTAAGCCAGAAATATCTCGGTGAAAAATTAAAACTCGGTGAAGATGCAAAAGGAGTAATGCTTGAAATAAAAAAAGACAAAGCAATAAATTATTGCGAAGCAATTCTCTACGACGGAACACTAAAAAAAACAGACGAGATTGCCGTATCAAATTTCGAGGGAAATCCAATTATAACAAAAATAAGAATCCTAGAAGAAATAGAACCCCTATGCAAAAAATTTTCTCCAAGAACAAAAGTAACAGCGTCGACGGGATTAAGAATTCAATTAATCACTAAAGAAGAAATTCTTCCCGGAATGCCATTCGAAATTTACCAAAATAATCTCGAAGAAATAAAAAAAAGATTCAAGAAAGAAATTTCAGAAAATATTAAAACAGAAAAGCAAGGAATAATTGCAAAAGCAGATTCTTTGGGAAGTTTAGAAGCACTTTTAGTCTTGCTAAATCAAAGCAACGTGCCCGTCGTAAAAGCAGGAATAGGAAGTATAAATAAAACAGACATAATCAACGCCAAAGCAAATTTAGACATAAATGAATTAGACGCAGTCATCGTTGGATTTAATGTTAAAATTGATGAAGATGCCGAAGAGCTTGCAAGAAATAACAAATCAATTAAAATAATTACAGAAGAAGTTATCTACAAATTAATTGAAAACCTCGTCGAATTCAGAAAAGATAAATCTTCAGAAATTGAAAAAAGAAGATTAATGGAACTAACAACAATTTGCAAGGCAAAAATTCTGCATCAGTATGTTTTCAGAAACACCAGCCCGGCAATTTTCGGTGTGAGAATCGAAGCTGGAAAATTAAAATCTGGATTAAATATGATAAATGAAAAAGGGGAAAAAGTCGGAAGAATAAAAAACATTCAATCCGAAAACAAATCGGTTGAAGAAGCCGCTCAGGGAATGGAAGTTGCAATTTCAATTCCAGGAATAAATTTTGAAAGAGTTTTAGGCGACAGAGAAACTCTCTATTCAGATATTGGAGAAGGACAATTCAAAAAATTCAAGAAGAACAAAGATTTGCTTAACGAAGGAGAAAAAAGAACCTTGCAGGAAATTAATGAGATTAAAAAGTTTGGAAGTTGTCTGCGCTTAGGCGCAGTTTAGAATTTTTATATGCTCAGGAATTAAAACAAAACATTCAAAATTCCTGACATAAAAAGGCAAGAAAAAGAAGATTGGGGAAACTAGAAATTAAATTTATACTATTATCTTTCCTTCTTCAATTTTAAATGTTTCAAGAGTTACCCCACTATCTAATTTATCATTGACATCATCAACAATCTTTGCTATTCTTAATGATTCATCATTTCTAAATAATTCTTTTCCACAATCAGGACATCTATAAAAATCTGCCTTCAACTTTATCTTTTTAGGATTTCCTATTGGAACTAAAATATCTGATTTTTCTTTAAATTCCATATCAGAATTACAAAAATTACATTTCATCTTTATACCTCAGTAATACCATGTTTAATATATTAATATACTTTTCCATTTTAAATCTTTTTGATTTCCTTCCTTATCTCTTCTTTATTTTCAAATATTTCTTTTTGCCATAAATTTGAGGGAAAAACATTAACTAGTTCAAAATAACCATTATTTTCTTTTAAAGTTATTGTTATAAAAACACCTGCAGAATTTTTGAATATACAGAAAGTATCACAATATCTTACTCCTTCACGAACATCTTTCATTAAAACACTTTTAGATGGCTCTTTAAATGATTCCAAAAAATCTCTCAGCAAATCAAAGTGGTGGTTATATCCTATCTGACCTTTTCTATCTTTAAACCTCTTGAAAAAATATGGACTTTGGAATGTATCAAAATCCCTATACATTAAAGGCAACATAAATAAAAAAAGATTCAATAAGTTATAAACATTATTATTCTCTTCACCAACATCACTTTCATTTTTACACCAACAAAAAGACAGAGAGAGTTTACAGCCCCATCAGTCAAGTGGGGCAAACCCTCTTAACTATCAACCATTATAATATGATTATAAGAAAGATATTTATAAATCTTTCGAGACGCTGGTTCTGTAAATTTGTCTAATAAAAGTAGTAAGATAGATTTATATTAATGAGATAAAAAAATTTGAAAGTGGTTAATAATTTCATTAGAAAACATCAAACAATAGGAAGAACTCAGTCGGAGTTAGCAACAGATATTAAGTTGAATGGGAATAAGTGGTTAGATTTGATAAAGCTGAGTAAGATCTAATTACTTTTTAGCAAATTTCCATAATTCCTCAAAATATTCTCTAAAAGAATCAGATACTTTCTGATCGTGAATTAATATAATTGTTGGGTTTCTTCTAAGAATGACTATCATCGTTTTGTCTGACCAGATATTAATTTCTACAGGAGTTATATTATTAATATAACGCAAATGGAATAATTTTGGATATCTTTTATAAACAGGGAGATTTCCTCTCGCTTCTTCATTAAAGATAATTTTCTGCCTTATCTCTTTTTGGCCTAAAAGATTTATATGCCTTGTGAAAAATTCTCTTACTTTTTCCTCATCTTCCCCTTTGCTTGCACCCATAACATAATTTATATCTCTCTTTCCTAAATTATCTCTTAACATTCTATAGACGGTTTCCATTCCTTTCCATCCCTGAAATATTTCTGCTTCTGTTAAATCTCTAACTGTCAGTTGCCTTGATTTTAACTGAGGAATGATTGATTTTATTTCATCCTCTTGTTGATCAATTTGTTTCTTTCTATCATGTAATAACTCAATTAGTCTTTCTGGATTTACAGCCTTGAAATATTTGGTATTTGCTTGGACAATATGGCTTACTAATCCTTTATATGACAATCTCTCCAATCCATCATATACCTTAGACGTATGAATTCTTGTTTTTTTAATAATGGCTCCTGTAGATGTGGAACCTAGCTCAAGTAAAGCTAAGTATATCTTAATTTCATTCTTTGTCAAACCGATTTCTTCTAAAACACTTTCTACGCCCATACAGATTTATAGAAGAAAATACCTTTTTAAGCCTTTCTATTCTTCCCCCCATAGGGAAGAACAATATTTAAATATTAGTAATTTATGTAACTACTATGAAAGAACAAATTAATTCACTAAACGTGAAATGGGAAAAGAAAATGAACGAGATAGATGGAAATCCCTGGTTTAACTTTAAGTATAAAGTAACAACTGGCTCAAGAGATAATCATAATGTATATGATGCCGTTACACATGGAGAGATAGTTCCACATCCTGTTGGCATAAAGATGACTCTTGATCAATTTTTTGAAGCGGAAAAAAGAATAAGAAGATCAAGTAGATTCTTAGAATTAGAAGTTCATAAATTAGGATCTCCACAATATGATGCTGAAAGCGTAAGAAGAGTGAATGATTTTGCAGCAGTAGTTGGAGGAAGAAAAACGAGAGTTATCCCTGATGCGACAACCGATATGGGTTTTGGCGAAATGTATCTTAAAATCTACGCTTGCAGAGATCAAAGTGGAAATGTTACTATTAAAAACAGTACAGGAAATAAATATGCTAATGAAATCAGTCTCTATGGTTTTACTGAAGGCGGATTTAAAAGAACTGTTGATGAATTAGGTTTGCCAATCTAAGAAGGAAAACAAAATAAGAAGTATGAAAGGTTTTAGCTCCCTTTAACGTTACAATGCACCCCAACAAATGTATTGGTTCATGACATATGTCCCCCCCTAAAATAATTTAGAAAAATCAAAATAAACTTGGCTTGGAGTTTTCTTTTCTAAGCTTGTATGTGGTCTAAAATGATTATATCTCATCTTAAATAATTCTGCATCTTTGTTGCAAAATTCAAACTCTTTATCCAGAGTTTGAAAGAATCTTTCTATTTTTCCAGAAGTTGTAGGGCTGTGGATTGCTGTTCTAATATGCTTAATTCCTCGACGATTTAATGCTCTATCAAATTTAGAATGTTTACTTCTTAATCCGAAAACCAAGCCATTATCTGTTAAAATTTCTCTCGGTTTTCCATGAATTTTGAACAGAGTGTCAAGTAGATGAATTATAATATTTGTTGACACTCTGTTAAGGGCAAATAATCCTAAACAATATCTTGAACAATCATCAATTACAGCAAAGCAATATTTATCTTCAATCTTTTGATCAGAAACATCCATTTGCCAAAGTGAATTTGGATGTTTCCTTTGCCAGCGAATATATTTTATTTGTTTCTTTTTATGCGGGTTTGGCTTTGTTAAGTTATGTTTAGATAATATCCTTTTAATACTGGATTCAGATATTTTATTAACAAAACAGGAAATTTTTTCAGTACCATAACCTGTTTTGTTTCTAATTGAAATAACTTTTTCTTCAATTTCAGAAGTAGTTTTATAGTGAATTATCGTCGGTCTTTTAGAATTATCTTTTAAATTCCATTCAGTTTCATTTAATCTTTTATTCCATCTTTGGAGTGTTCTTTTGCAAACCTCATAGCCAAATTGTGCAAGAAGAATTTTTCTACATTGATTTATACTATGTTTCTTAATTCTCAACTTGAAAAATTCTTTTCTAATATCCTCTTTTTTCATAGAAGAAATACAAAAATTAGAACAGAACTAATTTCGGTTTAGCCCATGACATATGTCATGGTCTTACACACATGTTCCCCCAACAAAAACTTTTAAAAACCTATTTTCTCAATCATATTCATAACTAAATTTTAATTTAGCAAATTTCGATGCTTTCGAAACTTGTTTTCGAAACCTCGTCGAGTTCAACGATACGATGTTCAAAATAAATATTTCAGACAAGGAAGGGAAAACCTACAAACTTGAATTGGAAAGTGAAGAGCTTGTTGGAAAAGAACTTCACAGTAAAATTAATGGAAAAGAAATTCTTCCAACACTGGATGGATACGAATTGGAAATAACTGGTGCAAGTGATAAATCTGGTTTTACAGCAATGAAAGGCGTTCAGGGAATAGGATTAAAAAAAGTTCTGCTTAATGTCGGAAAAGCAATGCATAAAAAATCTAAAGGAGTAAAAAAGAAAAATCAGAGAACAAAAAAGGGCTTGCGATTAAGAAAAACCGTTCGAGGACAAATTATCTCTCAAGAAATAATCCAGATTAATATGAAAGTTCTTAAGGAAGGAAGCAGAAAACTTTCAGAAATATTCCCAGAGCAAAACAAGCCAAAGGAAAAAATTGAAAAAACAAAACAAAAAGCAATTGAATAATAATCTTCTTATGTTTTACTACTAAATTTAGACAACTTTTTTTGCGTTAGATTTTTAAAGATGATTTTTATTGTGTAATAAAATGCAAGAATACAAAAAAGAATTTATAGATTTTTTATTAAAGACGGGTGCATTAAAAGTTTTTGAAAACCCTTCTGATGATAGAACATTGAAAAGTAAAAGAATTTCTCCTTGGTTTGTTAATATTGGAGATTTTAATGATGGTGAATCTTCTAATGCTTTGGCTGGATTTTATGCTGATGCTGTAATTAATTCTGGAGTTGAAGCTAACATCTTATATGGTATTCCAGATAAGGGAGTCGGACTTGCTGCACCTATTGCAATTGCTATGGCTGCAAAGGGGCATAATGTTGGATGGTTTTTCTCAAGGAAAGATGAAAAAACTCATGGAGAGGCTACAAATTTAGGGCCAGAGGATAGAATCAAAAAATTAACAGTGGGAAGAGCTCCAAAAGTAAATGATGCAATTGTTCAATTAGATGATGTTTTTACTGCAGGCGATGCAAAATATGAAGCTAATACTTTTTTGAAAAGTCTAGGAAGATCAAATCTACCATTACTTGCAATTGCTGTTGATAGACAAGAAGTTGCGATTGATAGTATGGAAGCTATTGCAGAATATCAAGAAAAGACAGGAACAAAAGTCATTTCGATTGTAAATGCAGTTGATGTTTATAATTTCTTAAAAAATCCTCCTGTTTTACAAAGTGGACAACTCTATCCTGTAAATAAATCTGCTTTGGAAAGATTATCAAATTATATAAGAGTTTATGGAACAAAAGATGCACGTACTGCTATTGAAAATGGATTGGAACAAAAAATAATTGGAAGAGATAAAAGTGTTATTCCTGCATGTGATGTTGAAACTTTAGAACAGTTTGAAGAGCTAGTAAAACAAACTGCCGATGTTGATGGAATTGGTGGATACAAAATAGGATTTGAATTAGGATTAGGGTTTGGTCTTCCTGCTGTAGTTGCTGCTGTTAGAAAGCATACTGATAAACCAATAATTTATGATCATCAAAAAGCAGGAACAGATATTCCCGATACTGGAAAGAATTACGCAAGATTAATGAGAAGAGCAGGAGTAGATACAGTTATATTTTTTCCACAATCTGGGCCAGAGACAGAAAGAGCCTGGATTTATCATGCTTTGGACAATGGATTAAATGTTATTGTTGGTGGAAGAATGACTCACCCTGCTTATTCTGTTAGCGAAGGTGGATTTATTACAGATGAGGGTGCTTTAGAGATGTATAGAATTGCAGCAAGAGCTGGAGTAAATAATTTTGTTGTTCCTGGAAATAAACCAGATGTTATAAAACAAGTTAGAGATGTTGTTGAAGCGGAAGGAGTTACTCCAATATTTTATGCTCCGGGATTTATCGCTCAGGGTGGAAAGATTGAAGCTGCTGCGAAAGTTGCAGGAGATTATTTTCATGGAATTGTTGGCCGTGGGATCTACCAAGCTAGAGATATGCATGCTGCAGCAGTTGAACATACATCACAACTTTAATTCAAGAACATACATATTTCTTAACACAATAAACATTTTAAACCTTCATTTTAATTCACACTTATGTCTTTCTTCAATCTTAAGAAAAAAAGCCCAGAGAATGAATCCAGGGTTAAATTAGAAAAATCCTTGGACAAAGTTTGTTTCGAAAATGGAAATGACAATTTTGGTGATAAAAAGTTTTATGCATTGGTTAGAGGTGCCTGCATGAATTCTATTTTGCACGGAAATCCAAACTTATTAACTATTGCGGAAATTTATTTTAATAGATACCAAAAAATGTTCCGCCTTGAAAGTCAGAAAAGAGAAGTTATCGATGAAATCAAGGAAAAATACGCAGCTCTAATCGATTTAGCAAGAAAAGGAAAAGACTTTAGAAAATTGGAAGAAAGCGCCATAGATTATATTGAAAGAGTTCAAATCAAAACAGAAATTCCAATAGCAGTTGAACCAGAAGAAATAATTTATAAAGAGGGTAATGGAAGAAAACCAAAATAAAATGGACGTTCCAACAGAATGTTTATACGATTATTTATTGAGAGATGTTTATGGAAGTGCGTTAGTCAAAGACAAAAATTATTCTAAATATTTAGAAAATATTTCAAAGGTAGAAGAGTTGAAGGGAATTTATGTTGCATATCAAAATGAGAAAATTGTTTATGTTGGAAGTCCAAAAATTAAAAATGATTTTGGTTTGGCGATTGAGAAAATGTTAAAATTAATCCCCGACGACCCCGTGTTAATTATGAAAGTCGGAGAGGGTTTTGGAAGATATTTATTAAAAAAAGATTTCTGGGGAAAATCACCGAAAGTATTTTGTTAAAGAAGATTTTTAACAGAGTTATTCATTAAACAAGATTTTTAAACCTCTTTCTTCTCGGAAGTGCATGACTAAAAATGAAAATCTTCCGGAATTAAATGTGGGCGTAGTTGGGCATATCGATCATGGAAAGACAACTTTGCTCAGCAAACTTACTGGAAAATTTACAGACACGCATTCAGAAGAATTGAAAAGAGGCATAACAATTAAATTAGGTTACGCGGATACAACAATTTACAAAGACGGCAATAATTACAACAATCAAAAAAAAGGAACGCCAGTGAGATATATTTCCTTTATCGACGCACCGGGACATGAAATGCTTATGGCTACAATGCTCTCGGGAGCCGCAATCATCGACGCTGCAATTCTTGTAATCTCGGCACAAGAAGGAATCAAACCGCAAACAAAAGAACATTTCATGGCATTGCAGGCAAAAAAAATAAAAAATATAATAATAGTCCAAAATAAAATAGACTTGGTAAGCAAAGAACAAGCGTTAAAAAATTATCACGAAATAAAAAAATTCGTAAACGGAACTTTAGCAGAGAATTCGCCAATAATTCCGGTTTCAGCTCAGCAGGAAATTAATATTGATAAAATATTCGAGGAACTTTGTAAAATTGAAATTCCAAAACGAGATGAAAATTCAAAACCAATTTTTTTGATTGCCAGAAGTTTTGATATAAATCGCCCGGGAACAGAAATAGAAAATCTGCACGGCGGAGTTTTAGGCGGAATTTTAAAACAAGGCAAATTAAAAGTCGGGGAAGAAATAGAAATCAAACCAGGAATCTCTGAAAAGAAACAAAATAAATTTATATACAAAAGCATAGCCACCCAAATTTTATCTCTTCATAAAGGAGATCAGTCAGTTCAGGAAGTCAAACCCGGAGCAAGTATTTCTATTGAAACATCTTTAGACCCATTCTTAACAAAAACAGATTCCTTGAATGGAAATCTGGTATCATCAAAAGGAAACCTTCCAGACGCAACAGAAAAGTTAAAAGTAAAATATAATCTTTTCAAGGAAGTTCTTGGAACCGAAGAGCACAAAATAGTTGACCCCATCAAGACAAAAGAAATGCTTATGCTGAATATTGAGACGACAATAACAATCGGAACCGTGGAGAAAATTTCCGGAAATGAAATTGAACTTTCATTAAACGTTCCAATAGTTGCAATAACTGGAAGCAATCTAGGAATAGCCAGAAACATCAACAGCCACTGGAGGTTAATCGGCTGGGGCGAAGTAATTTGATTAGACAATTGTAATTAATAAATAACTAATCAAATTGCTGAGCAGAGGTTATTTGAACAGAGAATTATTAATAAATCATAACTGTTCAAATGGCCAAATAGAAGTGTGAATAAATAAAAATTTATAAACTCTTTTTCTTTGCTTCAATCATGAAAATAGGGGTAAGATTATCTTTAATATTTCTTGTATTCGGTTCTATATTTTTTCTTCCGGTAATTTTCGCATATAGTAGTGATTCAAGCGAAAATAGCGGAGGATTTTGTGGAACATCAACCAAAGGCTATTGTAATTATAATTCTGATTGTAAAATTGGGGGGTGTAGCGGACAAGTTTGTGAGAACAGAACACAATCTTCTACAACAACCTGTGAATATTTAGATTGTTATAATAAAGTAAAATATAATATGAATTGTGGATGTTTTAATAATAAATGCAAATGGATTTCTAATGAAACAGAAATTGAAGACGATGATAATGAAATAGAATGTGATAATCATACTTATAGTAATTGTCCAAATGGGTGTATAAAAAAATGTGTTTCTTCTAGCAATTGTGATGAATCTAATGAGAGTTGTATAGGAACTGCTGATTGTGATGGAGAAGGAAGTTGTTATGAAAAAGAAGACAAAGAATGGAAAAGAAGAAATATCACAAAAGAAGAATTTAAAGAAGCGATAAAAGAAAAGAACAGAATAAAATTTGAGAATAAAACAGGAGTTGAATGCCCTGATGAATGCAAATGCACAGGTGTTGTAATGAAATGTGAATTAGAGGATGGTGGAAGAGAAATGACTGTTTATGCAAGATCAGGAAATATAATCTTTCAAGTAAAAAATATAAATGCAACCACCCAAGTAACTTTATATCAACATAATAAAACTGTTTATGCTGTTTTTAAAAACAACGAAACAAAGACAATAATTCTTCCAGATGAAGTAAAAGCAAGAATAATTGCAAAGTTAAAGACCAAAGCAGAAATAAGAAATATAACTCTTGATGAAAATGGAACTTATTATGTTATGATGAAGAAAAAGGCACGATTATTCTGGATAATTCCTGTAGATGAAAATGCTGACGGACAAGTTGATGCACAAACCGGCCAAGTTATAGTTGTTAAAGGCCCTTGGTGGGGATTTTTAGCTAAGGATGTTAAAGAAGAACAATTGCTGGGAGCGAGTTGTGGAACAGTTACTCCCGGTACAAATAATGAATGTTGTCAAAATAAAGGATATAGTTTTTGGGATGAAAGCAAAGCGGAATGTACATTTAGTGGAGAATAAAAAGATTGATGGGAATAATCTTATTCTTTAAAATCTTGAAAAAATAATAATAAAAATCATGAAGTAATATTACAAACTTCATTTAAATCGAAACTTTGTAGGGTTCTTATACATTATCAATCACTTAGCGAAAAACATGAACTTGTTCTGTCTTGAGCAATAAATTTCACGAAGTGCGAATATTAAATTACCAACTTAACCTTTCATAAAACTTTATAACTCTTCTTTTTCTTTAAACGATTTCGGTCGGAGGCAATTTAAGAAATCTCCTTCAGTATCAAAAGGAAAGTTTAAAAGAAAACTAGGAGTTGTCTTTTAATGGGCAAATATTCTCACTCAAAATTATCTGCATTTGAACATTGCAAACTAAAATATAAATTCAAATACATCGACAAAATAAAACCAGAAATTGAAAAAACAATAGAAATCCATCTTGGAGAAGTTGTTCACGAAACTTTAGAATGGATTTATAGAAAAGTCATTGAGAACCAAATTCCTAGCTTGGACAATACACTAAATTTCTTCGCAGAAAAATGGCAGGAAAAATATATTCCGGAAATATTAATTGTAAAAAAAGAGATGACCGAAAAAGATTATTTCAGCAAGGGTGTGCAGTTTATATTAGATTATTATATGAAGCATCAGCCGTTTGATGACAATACATTAGAGCTTGAAAAAAAAATAATTTTAAAATTAGGAGAACATGAAATTATTGGATTCATCGACCGGCTTGCGTTCAACAAAAAAACAGAAGAATTTGAAATTCACGATTATAAAACATCCAACACAATTCCATCAAGAGAAAAAATAGAATCCGACAGGCAACTTGCACTTTACTCAATTGCAATAAAAGAAATTTTCGGCGAAGAAAAAAAAATCTGCCTGATTTGGCATTACCTTAATTTTGATGAAAAAATATGCTCACGAAGAACAAAAGAACAATTAGAAGAATTAAAAAAAGAAATTGTCTCTGTAATCAATAAAATAGAATCTGAAAAAGAATTTCCATATAATAAATCTCCATTATGCAACTGGTGTGAATACAAAAATATATGTCCTGCTTTTCCAAATTCTGCGAGACAAAAAACTCTTTAATCTTTTGTATCGTCCTATTTGCCCGGCGTAGAAAAATTAAAAACCTTTAAATAATCATTTAACTTAATTAAAATATAGAAGAGGATGAGAATGAAAAAGAAAATTAGGGCGAGAATCATTAATAAAAAAAACAGGGAACTAAAAGTTCCTCTCTGGCTTGTCGATGGATTCAACGGACTCCTTGCATTAATGATTTATAATTTTATATTATATCTTTCAAAAATTCTGCGTGCCGAAGGAATACTAGGAAAATTAGAAGAATCATCTGGATATTTTTATTTAAACAGCGCCATAACCTTCGGAGCAACTAAAACATTAATGATATTAATATTAACAGCAGTTATAGGATTAACATTTATTTTAGGAATAATTATAGGTAATTTCGTAAGAAGACATAGAAATTAATTAAATAATTCAGTTCTAATTTTTTCACAGATTTCTAGATAATTTTCCAAAGAACTGGCATCTCCACCATTACATGAAAGTTCGAATATCTTTGCTCCAATTATCCCTTTTTCTTTTTTTAATCTTTCCTCATCAATATTAATCAACGCATTAACAAAATGATTAAGATTTTCTATTGGAATTATTCTTTCTCCCTCAACACGAGCATAAGAAATAGCTCCATCATAGATTGAATAAAGAATTGAACATAACCTTTTTCGTCTGTCCAAAGATAAATCTCCATTAACACTATCTGAAATAGCCATAAGTTAAAAACAACAAATTACTTTTTAAAAATTATTATTCTTCAACAATCACATTATCACGAACTTCTTGTATTTTTTAGAAGTTTGTGAGACAGAAAATTCAATTTTCATTTTCTGTAGTATCAACAACTTTTATCAAATCACTGACATAATCGCCTTGCTGAAGTTTGACAACTCTCACGCCCTGCGTCGCTCTTCCCATAACTCTTATATTTTCTAAAGAAGTTCTTATCACCATTCCTTTTGCTGTAGTAATTATTATTCCGTCATCGTCATTTACAGAAATTGTTGTAACAACGTCGCCAGTTTTTTCTGTAACCTTGACATTAATCACTCCTTTCCCAGCACGAGCAGTTTTTCTATAATCCTCGACGGCGGTTCTCTTTCCATATCCATTTTTTGTAATTGTTAAAATTGCCTGCGTGTCTAAAACCTCCAAAGAAACAACTTCATCGTCGAAAACTTTCTTGTTTTCTGTATCTTTTCCTAATTTAATTCCAGTAACTCCATAACTCGCTCTCCCCATTTCTCTAATTTCCTCTCCGTTAAATCTGATTGCCTGTCCTTTTTTTGTTGCGAGTAAAACCTCTTGTCCTTTCTTAATAATCTCCACACCAATAAGAGAATCAGAATTATCGTTTGGAAGATTCATTGCCCTAATTCCAGACGCTCGTGGTTTTGAAAAATGTTTTAATGAAATCTTTTTAACAATTCCTTTTTTCGTAGTCATAAATAAACTTTCTGTAAAATCCTTTACTGAAATAACATTTGTAATTGCCTCGTCTTTTAGATTAAGAAGATTAATCATTGCTTTCCCCTTGCTGTATCTTTCAGCCGCGGGAATTTCATATGCTTTAAGCCACAAAACTCTTCCTCTCGAAGTGAAAAACATCAAATAATCGTGCGTTGAACAAGTAATTAATTGTTTTACAAAATCACCTGTCGCAAGATTACTTCCAACCATTCCTCTTCCTCCTCTTTTCTGCTCTTTATATAAGGCTGTATCTAATCTTTTGCAATATCCCTTGTCGGTAATTGTCACAACAACTTCTTTTTTCTGTACAAGATCTTTTTCTTTTATTTCTTTAATATTCTGCAAGATTGTAGTCCTCCTATTATCTCCATATTTTCTTTTTAATTCAGAAACTTCTTTCACAATAATCTTTAAAACTTCTTGAATATCCCCTAAAATTTTTTCAAGCTCTACAATCTTATCTTTAAGTTCTTTATTTTCGCTCTTTAATTTATCTTGTTCTAAAGAAGTTAATTGCTGTAATTTAGTTTCTAAAATTGCATCAGCTTGTTTTTTTGTGAGTTTGAATTTGCTCATCAAAGCTTCCATCGCCTCCATTTTTCCCTTGGATTTTTTAATACTAGAAATAACTTCATCTATATTTTTCAAAGCAATTAAAAGTCCCTCGACAATCTCCAATCTTTCCTGCGCTTTTTTTAATTCGAATTTTGAACGATTAGTAATCATTAGTTTTCTATGTCTTACATATTCTTCCAAAACATTTTTCAAACTCAAAATTTTTGGCTGCCCCTTAACTAAAGCAAGAAAATTAACATTAAAACTATCCTGCAATCTTGTATATTTAAAAAGAGAATTTATAATAAATTTAGAATTCGCATCCCTTCGCAATTCGAGAACAATTCTTATTTTTCCTCTTGAAGATTCATCTCTTAAATCAGAAACATCTTTTATTTTCTTATCTTGAATAAGGCCGGCAATTTGTTCCACTAAAGTTGATTTGTTAATCATATAAGGAATTTCTGTAATAACAACTAATTCTTTATTATTCAATGATTCAGTTGTAACTTTTCCCCGCATAATTAATTTTCCTCTTCCCGTCTTAAATAAATCAACCATATCTCCGCTGACACTTCCACCCGTCGGGAAATCCGGGCCTTTAACAATTTCTGCGAGCTGTTCAATTGTAATTTCTGGATTTTTAATATAAGAGATAATTGAATCACAAACTTCAGATAAATTATATGGTGGAATATTTGTAGCCATACCGACGGCAATTCCGGTCGCGCCATTCAGCATCAAAGCAGGAAGTTTTCCCGGCAAAAGTTCAGGCTCGGTTAAAGAATTATCAAAATTTGGAGTAAACTTCACCGTTTCTTTTTCAATATCTTCCAGCAATTCCATAGCAATTGGAAATAATTTCGCCTCGGTGTAACGATAAGCGGCCGGCGGATCTCCGTCGATAGAACCAAAATTTCCCTGACCGAAAATTAAAGGATATCTTAAAGAAAAATCCTGCGCCATTCTTACTAAAGCGTCATAAACTGCAGAATCTCCATGCGGATGAAATTTACCAATAACATCTCCAACAATCCTCGCTGATTTTTTTGTCTGTGTTCCGGGCTTAAGCCCCATTTGCTGCATTGAATATAAAATTCTTCTCTGAACCGGCTTCATCCCATCTTCAATCGACGGAATCGCCCGAGAAACAATCACAGACATTGCATAATCAAGATAAGATTTTTTCATCTCTTCAGAAATCTCTGTATTGATAACTCCTTTCTCAGATTTCATTTCTTCATTTTCTTTTTTGCTTTCCTTTTCTTCTTCAATCTCGTCAATTTCTTCGTTTTGTTTTTCTTCGTCTACCAATTTCTTGCTCCTCCTCCTGAAATTGGAAGGCTAGAAAATTTCTTATTTTCTTTGTCGTCAGCCATTTTTATTTTTTACCTCCCCATTCTAATTTAAATCTTTTAACAAAATCTTCAGTAAATTTATATCTTCCTTTAGCAATTTTTCTTGTATTTTTTGTTTTGAAAGTTTCAGGTTTTAACTTTAGTATTTTTTCCATTTTTTATTCCTGCTCTGCAAGTACGCCTTTCTTTTTCAAAAATTTATCGACTATCTTTGAAGATGATTGTTTTAATGAAGAATGAATAATAAACTTTCTTGCAAGCGCATCTACAATTTTAATCTTTAATTTTTCACAGATATCTTTTTCAAGAAGATGTTGTTTATAATTATCCATTCCAACAGCAAAAACATCCGGTTTTATTCTAGCAAGAGATTTCGACACGCTTCTATCTTTATCTATACTCACAAAAACCTTATCAACATATTTAATTGATTCTAAAATTATCTTTCTCTCTTTAACGGGCATAAAATAATGTTCTTTTTTTAGCTTGGCTTGCTTGTCATTATTCACAATAACAATTAATTTGTCTCCAAGTTTCTTTGCCTCTCTAAGATAATTAATATGCCCTGAATGAATCGGATCAAAATACCCGCTAGCAGCGATGACGATTTGTTTTTTTGTTTTTTTGGATGTCATTTTATTTTCATAATCATTTTAATATGTTTAATTCCAACTTCATCAAAAGGTTCATCCTCACTAACAAATCCAAATTTTTTATAAAAATTTTCTAAATAAGATTGTGCATCAAAATAAATTTCTTTAACATTTTTTGATTTGCAACAGAATATTAAATAATCTAATAATAAATTACCTAATCCCTTACCTCGATGTTTTTTAACTAATGCAATTCTTTCTAATTTAGCCTTGTCATCAATAAATCTTATTCTTGCGCAACCAACAGGTTCATTCTTATAACTAATTAAAATTTGTGTTGCTCCTGAATCATTTCCATCAAAATCTAATTTTTTATTTATCTTTTGTTCTTTTTGAAAAACTTCTTCACGTATTTTAAATATCTTTTTCAAACTTTCTTTGTCATTTACTATTCCAATTTCTATTTTCTCCTTCATCACGCTACCTCCTCATCGGAAACTTCTTGATTTCCCCTAGAAGTTTTCGAGACAGAAAATTTCTTATTTTCTGTATCTTTTTCATCTAAATATTTCATAAATTCATCTTCTGTTAATTCCCTTTCAACAATGTCTTTCCCCTGCCATTTGCATTTTCTGCATTCCCATTCTTTCGCTCCCTTTCCTTCTTCTCCCGTTAAGACAACACCAACCTCGTCGCTGCCGCACTTTGGACAAATTCTAAGTCTAAATGTTTTTTCATTTTTGCTTTTTTGCTTTTTTATTCCTTTTGCCTTCTCGTACTCTGCAGGAGAATCGTATCCTTCCAAAATCCATGTAGGCGTTGAGAGTTTATTTTTTGGCATCTTTAATCTAATACCTTAATTTTATTTATTGTTACAACTATTGCACTTTTACAAGGTTCACCCTTATTTATAGGAATTTTTTTAATTTCTTCCAGCCATTTTCCCGACGTAAATTCTTCTGCTCTCCCCCTAAATTCATAACCAATACAATTTTCTTCCCAATTCCTAGCCCACACAGCCAATGAAACATTCGGATTTTTCCTAATATTTTCTATAGTTTCAACAAACCAATTATTAGATATGAGCAACTGATTTTTTGATATCACTTTTACAAAACCAATAGCAATATTATGTGGTTCTTTTTTTTCATTAATCGTCGCTAAAGCTAATGCGTTTTCTTCAATCATTTTTTTCATCCCTTCATTAATCTCTGCTTTTTTTAATATCGTCCCCATTTTATTTAACCCCATATTTCTTTTTAATTTGTTCTGGAATATTCCCGCTCAATTCTCCTTCAACCCTATAAGAATCAGCTTCGTCGTGGTGTGTCGAAAGTTCTATAATAAGTGAATCTTCCAATCCTGAAAATCTATGTCTAACCCTTGGTTTAATCCTAATACTTTCATCAGGAACCATAATCCGTTCACTATCCCCATATTCCATCAAAACTTTTCCAGACTGAATATAAAATGTTTCATCTTTTTTCTTATGATAATGCAAACTGCATCTCATTCCTTTTCTCAAGATTAATTTTTTACCGCAATAGTTTTCTGTATTCACCATCCAAATTTCTTCCCCCCAAACCTTTGGAACTGTTTTTGGTTTTAAGTGTTTCATTTTAAATATCCCATATCCTCTTCAAGAATCTTTATTTGTCTATCTATATTTAATATCATTGCTTCTTGAAATTTTTTCCTATCTCTATAACTATTATTTCCAACGAATCTATCAGATAATTCACATTTAAAGATAGCCGAAGCAACGTTCGCTCCGAATTCAAATTCATATCCAGCCATCTCAAAATCTCTAAAAGCAACATCAACCAATTTTTCTGCTGAATGATAATTTTCAAATAAATTTTCTGGTGTAGAACTCTTAATCATTTCAAGAGAATTAGATTTAGCTAATCTAAATTTTCTAACATCCGGATTCTCTAATTTTTCAAATCCATTCAAAATTAAATTAATCAAATAAAATCCTATCATATATCTAAATTAGCCTCCTTTGCATTTTCCTGTATAAATTCTTTTCTTAATTGAACATCGTCGCCCATCAACATTGAAAATGTATGATCTGCTTCAACGGCATCTTCTATATAAATTTTTTTTATTTTTCTCGTCTTAGGATTCATTGTAGTTTCCCAAAGCTGATTCAAACTCATTTCACCAAGACCCTTGAATCGCGTAACATTTCCGCTCGAAGTTCCTAATTTCTCTAAAGTTTTTTTTAATTCATTATCTGAATAAACATAATAATCTTTATTTTTTCTGATTCTATATAATGGAGGAACAGCAGCATAAACATTTCCGCCTTCAATCAAATGAGGCATAAATCTAAAAAAGAAAGTCAGTAAAAGAGTTTTAATATGTTCTCCGTCGACATCTGCATCCGTCATAATTACAATTTTGCTGTATCTCAATTTCGAAATGTCAAAATCTTCTCCAACTCCGGTTCCAATCACAGTAATTAAATTTGTAATCTCTTCTGATGAAAGCGCTCTGGCAGGACTTGATTTTTCAACATTAAGAATTTTCCCTTTCAAGGGCAATATCGCCTGAAACTCTTTGTTACGCGCCTGTTTTGCTGAACCCCCCGCACTTTCTCCTTCGACAAGATATAATTCTGTGTCATCAGATTTCTTTTTTGAACAATCTGCAAGTTTTCCAGGCAAACCACCGAGGCCAAATGCATTTTTTCTTCTTACAAGATCTTTTGCTTTTTTTGCAGCCAATCTCGCGTTGGCAGATTCCAATGATTTAGATGTAATTTTTTTAGCAACAATGGGATTCTCCTCAAAAAACTCAGACAACGCACTCGTCACGATAGAATCAACAAAACCTTTCATTTCAGAATTTCCAAGTTTAGTTTTTGTCTGCCCCTCAAATTGCGGCTCCGCCATTTTTAAACTAATTACAGCAGTGATTCCTTCCCTGACATCCTCGCCCATCAAATTTCCATCCTTCAGCAAACCTTTTTTCTTTGCATAATCATTTATTACTCTTGTCAGCGCAGTTTTAAATCCAGAAACGTGCGTCCCTCCCTCGACGGTATTAATTGTATTTACAAATCCAAAAATATTTTCCTGATATCCAACATTATATTGTATTGAAATTTCAACAACAGAATGATCAATCTCTCTCCTGAAATAAATCGGCTTGTGCAAAACTTCTTTTGACTGATTTATCCATTTTACAAATTCAATCAAACCACCAGAATAACAAAATTCTTCTTTCTTGTCCTTCGGTTCATCATACAAAACTATTTTCAACCCGGCATTTAAAAACGCAATTTCTCTAAATCTAATTTCCAATAATTTATAATCAAAATCTAAAACTGAAAAAATTTCGGGGTCGGGCCAAAAAATTATTTTAGTCCCCGTTTCATTTTCCTTGCACTTTCCAGCAATTTCTAATTTTGTCTTCGGATTTCCTCTCGAATATTCCTGATGGTAAATTTTCCCTTCATGTTTTATCTCAACAATTAATTTTTTTGACAAAGCATTTACACAAGACATCCCAACACCATGCAATCCTCCAGAAACAGCATAGGATTTTTTGTCAAATTTTCCTCCGGCGTGAAGTTTTGTCATAGCTACTTGAACTGCAGGAACTTTGAATTGCGGATGAATACCAACGGGAATTCCTCTTCCAATATCTTCAACACTGCAACTTCCATCTTTATTCAAAGAAACTGTTATAAGATCTCCAAAACCAGCCATGGCCTCGTCGACAGAATTATCTACTGTCTCGTAAACTAAGTGATGCAATCCATCTTTTCCAGTGCTGCCTACATACATCGCCGGACGTTTTCTAACTCCTTCAAGACCTTCAAGAACCTTTATTGATTCAGCTTTATATTCTTCCATTTGTTTATTATTCTCCTGCAAATGGCAGAGTTAAAAATGCTAATTTTTAAATCGGATTTTTCTGCCATCTTAAAATTAGTCATCTCCCGATATTTTAGTTTAATATAAATTGATTTTACCGTCGAGAAACGGATAATTAACATAGCAACGCAAAAATAGTTTAAAAACCTTGCCCCAAGAATTTAATATAATTAAGGCTAGAAAACACCAAATTAAAGAAATAAATCCAAAATCCCCCAATACCAAATAATTTAAATACAAATATCTTGAAAGAAATATGAAAATACAAAAATTTTTAATTTTTGGTCCTTCCAGATGGAAAACAAAGAAATTTTCCATCCCTAAAAATCGGGAATATTTTAAGGAAACAAGAAGTTTTAGAAGAAATAGGAAGTTTTTAATATGAAAAAAATAGCAATAGCACTTTTTATAATTTTATTATTAATTTTATCATCTTATTTTTTTCTAAACTCAAGAATAACTGGAAAATCTATTTCTGAAATAAATAACTACCGCACCTTTACAAAAGCAATCTGCAACGAAACAAATTTTTGCCAAGATTTTATAATTAGTTGTAATGGAAACAAAACTCTCGAAATCAAATCAATAACCGGAGCAGCAGTCCAGCTTCCCTCAAACTGGGAAGACCCGCGAAACGAAGAGAAAAATAAATTATGCGATTAAACTTCTCCAAGCTCAAACTTTATTTTCTGAACCTTTGATAATTTATCCGTTAATTTTTCTTGTTTCTGTACAATTTGTTCTTTAATCGATTTGAACGAGGCTTCTCTCTCAATTAATTTCGCAATTTTCTGTTGAAGAGATTTTTCAGTTTCTCTAGAATTAGAAAGACTCTTATCAATATTTCTAATTTCAAAACCAATTGCTTTTTTTTGCCTATTAAGTTCAAGAATTTCTCTGTTAATATCTACTAAAGCTTCCCTTAACATCCCCCCAGTTCCCATTTTAAGAGAAGAAATTTTCTGTTTTCTCTTCTTAATATTTCTCTTTCCTCTTACAAATCCCTTTTTTTTCTTGGATTCTTTAGAAATTTTCTTCTTTACTTTCCTCTTTTTTATTCCAAACATTTTATTATTTAGTAAATTTAATTTATAAAACTTCTTATTTTAAATTTTCATAAGCAGATTTTATTCTCTTCCTTCCTTTTTTATAAGATTCTTTTGAAATATGCTTTTCAGAATATGCTTTTTTCAACACACCCATTCGTACTTTTAATTTTTGTTTAAGTTGTTCTGTCTCAAATAAATTCTCTTTTTCCCAAGACCTCAGTCTTCTCTCTATATCCTCTTTCTTCCCTTTTTTCTTTAATTCTCTAACCTCCCTATCTTGATTTTTTCTCTTACTCTGAAAATTCCTAATAAGTTCTCTCTTAATCTTATCCAAATCTTCCATCTCTTTTTTTCTCTTAGAATTATCTTTCAGATTTTTTATGTTTAATCTAGATTTTTGAATAGCTACTAGATTTCCCTTCAATTCTTTATTCTGCTGTCTTCTAAAATGAACTAGTAAGTCATCCCTTGTCTTAATAAAATAAAAAAACAAGATCAAGATTCCAACCAAAAAAAATAATATAACTATCACAAAGAAATTAAAATTATTCGACACAGAAAACTCACCTTTTTTCTCAGATACAGAAAATAAATGCCCTGCCGAGGTTTTTGTCCCATTAGAATCTAAATAAGTAATAAAAATATAATTTCCATTAGGAATATCTTTTGGAATATCGATTATTTTGTTTACTTCTATATTTCCCTTTATAACTAAATTTTCCTCCTCAGATAAAATTATTTCATCGTTTAAACTTTTAATTATATAACTAACATGTGTATTATGTAAATCGTTGTTTTCCACATTGTAAATCTTAACTTTCACCCCTAATTTTCCTCCGGGATAAACATCCTCATAATTTTGAATCGTTTCTGTAATAATTGCAAACTGGCTGTTTTTATCCTCGACACTTAAAATAATTGGAATTCTTTTTTCAGATTTAAGGGAATTTATAACGAGCTGCCCAGAATATATTTTTGCCTCACTCTTAGTATCTTTAAAAGAGATTTTAATTTCTTTTGATTCTCCCTCCACTAATTTAAAACTTTCTTCTTCTAGAAAAGCAACATTTTGGAAATTAACAAGATGGACCTTAAATGTCTGTTCTTCATTTAAATTAGTTATTTTTACAGTAGTCTCTGATGAACCGCCAAAAGAAACACTTAATTTCAAAAGAATTGTATTAGTATTTATTACAAAATCTTCTTTTTTAAAATTATTCTTCAATACAAAAAATGCAATCAGAATCAAAAAAATAATCCCAATTATCCAAAATTTCTTTTGCTTCAGAAATTCCAAATTTTTAATCATCTTGAACTCTTCCTGAGTTTGAGAAGTAAAAAATTTCCTATTTTTTTCATCCTCTTTTATCATCTAACAATATTAAATTATTTAAATGTTTACACCTCGCAAAGTTTAATTTCAGTTATTATCTCATTTATTAAATCCTTTAGAGCCAAAATTGATTAATATCTTTTTAATCTCATTAATAGTCTGTTGCTGATCTTTTTTGTCAGACATTCTCACAAACCTTATTAATAAATCGACTAACCTAGATTCGTCCATTATTTTTAATTTATATCCGTCTGTAATAAAATAAAATCTAAAATTTTTATATCTCAATTCTTTAATTATAATTCCCCCGACATGCCCCAAAGACTTGCCCTTATGAGGATTCTCTTCTAACGTTTCTAACAAATCAATAATCTTATGCGCTTCTCCTCTGAATTTTTTCTGGATTTCTTCAAATAAAGATAGAACTATTTCGACCTTGGCCATTTTTCATCCAACTCTTTTCTTGCTTCTTCGATTGAAATGTATCCTTCATCAGACATTAAGAAATCTCTCAATTGCTCTTTAACAGCTAAAGAACAAATCCTCCCAATAATTTTATCATAACTTTCTCCTTTTATTCCGAATGAGGAAATCTTATCTCTGGTCTCCTTACTTAATTGAATTGTTGTTGTATCCATATTAATCTATAGTAACTATAGATGTTATAGCTTATAAATTTTTCTACTTATTTTAAATACCAAAAAATATTATTTCCCTCTAACACTTTTAATCATGATTTTATTTCTTCTTATTGCCAGCCCGATGGTAATCGATATAATCAACAAGGCAAGAACTAAAATTGTCAGCATTTTATCTCTACCTTTGATTCCTTCCTCTTTTATTTTAAATTGCGAGCTTGCAACTGCAACACCGTCGGAATAAATCAATTCTGCCCCAAAGACATAATCTCCTGGAGAAAGTTTTGAGGTGTCTAACTCTTTCACATAAGATTTTTGATCGGTAACAGAGAAAGTTTCTGATTCTGTAAAGACTGTCTGGCCATTGAAATTTTTAATTAAATAATTTATAGTTACATCTATCTTTTCCTTCACTCCCATTTGTAAAAGATCTATTTGCGCTTTTATATTCTGGCCACTAGATAATATTTTCAATTCTTTTGGAATAGCTAAAGAAACATCAAATAAACTCTTTTCGGTTTTTACATTTATATTAACTAATATTTCTGCTGAACTAGCTCCCGAAGTTACAATTATCCTTCCAGTATAAATTCCAGTATCTGCTGGAGCAATAATTCTGAACTTCAAATCCTTGCTATCGCCGGCAGAAATTTTAAAAGATGATTGCTCGACGGAAATTATATTATTTATATCTTCTACCTCAATTGTGAAAGTTTTTTCCTCAAATGCATTATTAGTAACTGTTATTGAATCCGATTCTATCTTTCCCAAGGCTATTGTCTTTTGATAAGAAGAAGAACTTACATCAAATTGGGGTTTAATTATTACTGGAGCTGCAGTTCCTCCACCGCCTCCGCCACCGCCAGTACCTCCACCAGTTCCTCCACCGCCTCCAGCATTAACAACATAATTTCTCGTAGCAGATGAATTATAATTGTGTAAAGTTCCATTTCCGTAAGAATTCCAAAAATAAGAATAAGTTCCTGAAGAAGCCACGCTTAAACTCACGTTATAAACGTTAGTGGTAAGATTTGTTGCAGTATAATTTATTCCATTAAATGTTAAGATTGCTGTTCCATTGGTTGAATTTATTGAAGCATTAAACCACGCGGTTCCGCTGTCTGTCAAACTACCGCTGTTGTCCAAGAAATTAGAGAAAGTTGGATACACTGTATCAACAATAAACCTCACACTTGAACTATTTAAATTATTCACACTATCGTTTGCATAAATTGTAACATTGTTTGCTCCTTCAAACCAACTCATTCCGGTTAGATTAATTGCACAGCTAATAGTGTGATTATTTATTCCAGAATTATTTGTCCAATAACATGCTTGTGCATCTCCACTCACTGAATAATTTACATCGATGTTTATGTTTGATGTGTTCGAATTATTTGTAGGATAAGATATTGAAATATTTGGTGGAATAATATCTGGCGATTCGCTAACATTCAACCAATAAGTTTCACTTGATTGAGTATAATTCTGCGACGCTGAATAAATAATTGTTATGTTAAAATTAAATATTTGATTAAATGTTGAAACATTGCTTACTTCTCTTGTCTTTTGGTTAATCTGAGTTCTATTTCTAAATAATTGCAATAAATTTCCGGCATCCCCTGTTATCAAAGTTCCATTCAACAAAGCAGTTGCTCCGTTTGTTAAAGTTATATTTCCTTCTGTTGAATTCAAAGAAAGATTAACTTCACTTAAAGTTTTATTCACTTCAATATTCCAATAAGTATTATTCTTGGAATAATTTTGATTTTCCGTCGCTGTTACATTTACAAACCAGACATTGCTTCCCAAGGTATAATTATATCCTGAAGCAAAAGTTGTTCCATTAACATTAATCGTCGCTGTCGTGGAATTTCCAGACACAGTTACATTCGCTGGTTGAGGATATATCCTAGATAAATTCCCAGCTACGCCGTTTAACAAAGTTGTTATTGTCTGAGTTGATTGATTTATTTCAACATACCAATGAGTTTCATTTGAAGAATAATTTTGAGTTTCAACAGCAGACACATTAACATTCCAAACACCAGCGCCAATAGTATAATTTAATCCATTTGTCAATGAAGTCCCGTTTAATTTTATCGTCGTAGCTGTTTCATTCTGGCTTACTGAAACATTTATTTGCTGAGGATAAATAACAGATAAATTAGCATTAACCCCGTTAAGTAAAGTATAAGTATGCTGATTAAATTTATTAACAACCAAGGTTGAATTATCATCGTCATAAGAATAATTTTGGTTTTCTAATTTCTGGCAGGAATAAATATAGGTCCCTCCTCCCAATAATTTTGTCAATCCATTTTCAGTAGCATTTACATTCACATTATCTCTTAATAAAAAGTTTCCATTGCAAGTTACATTAATGTTAGTTCTATAAATTATTGGAGAAGTTTCATTTATTGTCAGCGTTGCTGTTTGCGTCGCTATACTTACATTATAACTATAACTATTTGAAATATTATAATTATGCGAAGTTCCATTTCCATAAGCCCAGAAATAATATGTATAATTATTTACTCCTAAATTCTGAAAAGTAACATTAAATCTATCCTTAGTTAAATTGCTCGCAGAATAATTCACTCTGTTAAACTCTATCCCAGCTGTTGCATTTGTCGACGATATTGTAATATTAAATGTATAATTCTGCCCTTGCTGGTATGTTGCTGGTTCTGCTGGACGAGATGTTGATGAAGAAAATAAAGGATATTCATAATCAAGCGTAACATTAACAAACATCAACGATGAATTCATATTTCCCACCGAATCATTAACCGAAATATTCAACAAATAAAAATTAACCGCTAACGCCGTTGCATTTTCCAAGAAACCAGAATTATTTATTTTAAAGTTAATCGTGTCATTTACCTTATATGCCTGCACTCCTACGCCAGAATCAGTTGCATTAATATCAGAACCAACAGCATTTCCTACCACTATCGTGATATTCGGTGGAAGTTGAATAAATGTTGGTGCAATTGTATCAACAACGAATTTTACCGAAGATGAATTTAAATTATTCACCGAATCATTTACATAAATCGTGATATTATTTATTCCTTCAAACCAAGTTTGTCCTGTAATATTTGTTCCGCATGTAATTGTTTTATTATTTATTCCAGACGAATTAGTCCACCAACAGGTTTGAGCATCAGTACTTACTGTATAATTCACATCCAGATTTATATTCGACGAATTAGAATTATTCACCGGAGTTACAATTGCAATTGCAGGTTGAATACTATCAACATAAAATCTAACATTTGCCGTGTTATTATTTCCTGCTGTATCATTTATATAAATTGTAATATTATTAATTCCTTCATACCAGCTCTGTCCCGTAATATTTGTTGCACAATCATTTATAGTATGATTGCTTATTCCAGTATTATTTGTCCACCAGCAAGAACTTAAACCACTTGCATCACTCGCTGAATAATTTACATCTTGATTTATATTTGAAGTATTTGAATTATTAACTGGAATTATTATTGATATTGTTGGTGGCGTTGTATCTCCTCCTCCACCCCCAAGAGTATAACTATCCAAGGTCACATTACCAATCATAAATGGACTATAAAACTTATTTGTTCCTGCTGAATACAAAAAACTCACACTAACATTATTCGGGTCTCCTGTAAAATTATATTGATTTATAATTTTCGTTCCTGAGAAATTAATTGGTTTTGCACCATTAATACTAACAGAAATATTACTTCCCAATAATTGCTGGTAATTTGTCAAAGTTATATTCACAGTATTCTCTGTTCCAGCAGAAGAAAGATTAACACCGAAGGTTTGATTACCATAATTTGAAAATCTTGCACTTTGGTTGTTATAAATATCTAAAATTTGTGAAGTATTTAAGGTGGTATTAAACATCATCACTTCATCCAACAACCCAGAATAAAGGTTATTCCATTTCTCACTATATCCCAGCATTAACTTGGAACCAGAACCATTATAAAGTGGACTTGCAAAAGTTGCAGAACCATTTTTTTCTCCATTTAAATAAATAACTCCTGTTGTGCTGTTATATGTAGCAGTAATATGATACCAAACATTTGTTGACATGGTTGAGGAGCCCGTGACTGTAGTATATGCAGAGCCATCAGAACTTAATAAAAATAGAGGATTAGTAGCATAACCTACCCAAAATTGAACGCCTCCGCTATCTTTATTAAAAAAAGGAACCCATCCAGCTAAATCTCTTGCCTTGACCCAGCCCATTATAGTAAAGTTTTTATTATAAATATTTACTACATCTGATGTTCCAGCATCAATTTGACTTGTGGCTGCCCCATTAAATCCGTATGCTTGTCCATAAATTCCACCTGTGGTGGTATTTGCCGTCGCTCCAATAACCCCATTATTTCCTTTCTCAGATAAATCAAAAGCAGTTGATGCCGATACATTATCCGCATCGGCATTCCAATACCCAATTAATTTATTATAAGGAGCAAGTGTTGTAATATTCAAATGAGCGAACCCTGTTTCTTGAGTGACATTTACATCTACTGAATTATAAGAAGTATCACCGACGATGATTATTGGGTCCACAATATAATCAAACTCAATCCCATTCAAAGAATTAATCTTCAAATCAAATTCATCCTCACTATTATCGCCAAGCCCAGTTAAATAAGTTTTATAATATCCTTCTGAAGAAATATTTTCAATTCTTGCAATGCTTTCATTCCAATTTAATAAATAAACATCAATGTTTCCGGTTTCATTATTCAATGTTTTCGCATAAACCGTAATATCATTATCTTTTGTAAGATTTTGTTCAAAAGTAACACGAACATAATGAGAATCATTTATCACAGGGCTCCAATTTCCGTCTTGAGCTTTAACAGAATCAGAAATATCCTCAATAAATGTCCTGTTTTCATCCAAATGCTCTGCTTTAGAAATTTCAATAATTAATAAATAACTTTGATTACTCAAATGTGGAACATTCCATTCAATATAATCAATTAAAGAATTATTATTCAAATCATAATTATTTGTTGAAATTAAAATCTTGCTTCCATTATCCCAATGATAAAGTTTAATCGATGAAGCAGAAATTTCATAAGGCAGTTCACTAAATGCAATAATATTTGTATAACCTAATTCATCCGGACCGGAAATAATTATTCTTTTTCCTCCAGAAATATTTTCCTCAACAGAAACTGGTGCGGGAGTCTCATATTCAATCTCAAACTCCGTCGCATTTTCATTAATAACAACTTCTTTTGTATTCTGTTTTACATTTTGTTCTACAAATAAATCAGAAATAACATTTCCTATAATTGACAAAACATTTTGAACTTCTCCCGTATTAGAAATAACTTCTGCTCTCATAGTATCATTAGTTATAGAATTAATAACTCTAACAGATCCTGCAGATTCAGGAATAGAAATATTCACCAAACCCTCTTGATTAAGAACAATTCTTTTTATCCATTTCACCGGTTTTCCGACAACTGCCTTATGCTGAATTGTTTCAACTGTTCCATTCAAAATCTCTGTCTCATTTAAAATGCTCGCGTTCTGAATTTTAACTTTATTACTATCTTCAGCTAAAGTAACATTTTCATAAATAAAACTAACAATCAAATCACCTTCTTCAACAGGAATATTCAACTTAGTAAAATCAATAATAATTTTTCTTTCACTCTGATTTGTATAACCTGTCGTGACAATCGCAGTATTATCTTTAATCTCTAATTTAACATCCCCTTCATTTCCTGTGTTCACACTTCCTTCTTTTATCGAAGCTGTTTGTCCTTCCCGCAAGATGTAATTAAAAGGATTATTCAATGAAACACTTCCGCTAACTTCATCCTTTAATTCCATTGAAACTCTTCCAGTCATTGATAAAAATACATTTGAAAAAAATCCGAAAATGTTTTTTACAATTGCTCCAGTTATAGAACTCGATTCTCCAGAACTAGCGATTGATTCACTAGAACCAGAATCCGAACTTGAAGATTCTCCCGAAGATGGGGAACTTGAACTCTTCGACGACGAAGTTTCAGTTGATGGTGTTTCACTAGTTTCTCCTGTTATCGCTGAAGTTGCGGTTGTTTCTTCGGGATGGGTGGTTGAGGTGTCGGATGGCGGGATTGTTGGCTCTTCTGTTAAGATTTCTTCCGTCGGTGTTTCAGTTGTTTCAGGGGTTTCCGTTGGAACATCGCTTGGTTGTTCTTGAGGAGTTTCTGTTTCGTTTGTTTCAGAAGCTGTTTCATTAGTTTCTCCTATAATTTCTTCCGCAGTTTTATTTTCATCTTTTGTTTTATCCTTGTCTTCTATAGAAGTTTTGTTTGATTCTATATCTTCAACTTTTTTATCATAAATATTTAAAATAAAAGAAATAGGAATTAACACGAAGCCGTAACCTTCTCCACTTCCAGAAATATCTTTTCCAGTTACATAATAATTACCAGAACTAACTTTTTCGTTAATCAATTCTCTTAAAAAATATTCATAAGAATTATTGTTTAAATTAATCAAAACTTTTGTATTAGAAGGAATAAATTCATCTTTTTCCAAAACAACTTTCATGTTTCCTTCTAATCTTTCATTACTAGAATAAATATCTTTAATATTTAACGACACTTTTCCAGTTAAATTAAAATTAACAAAAAACAAACTAGTAATAAGAAGAAAACCAATTATCCCAAAGATAAAAAATAATTTTAAAGTCTTATTTAAATTAAACTCATGAAGTTTGTGAGAAAGAAAATTTTTCCCAGTATTGGTTTTAGTTACAGCACCAATTTTCTTCGAATTAGAAATATATCTCGTCCTAGTTCGCCCTTTTTTATCTCTATAACTTTCGTAATAATAAGGACCAAAAACCTTGGTTCTGCCAGCTACCCTCTTTTTAACATACCTCTTATAAACCATCAATAAAAACACGTGCTGTAACTATTTAAACGTTATTCTCATGTAGAAAGATGATTTACAGCACAATCAATTATTTTTCTTTTTAGAAATCCATCGAACTTTCCTTCGGCTCATCTTCATATTTTTTCTGCATTTTGATGAACAAAGAAATTTCACATTTCCGTCGTTCATAACAAGAGAAAGTCCTTTATGAAAATCGTAGTCTTTCCCGCAATAAGAACATTTAGGCATTTTATTTATCTCCCTTCTTTTCTATATAAAGATTATATCTTAAACCTGTAGGAGCACTTCTTGGTTTTACATACACTTCATAGTTCGTCCCTAAAATTTGTTTTATTCCTTCTGTATTAAAATCACATCTAAATTCTCCAATTTCTCTATCATATGTTCCAGTTAATTGTGATTTAATTCTTTTAATGGGAATTGTTATATCGCTTCCATTTAAGCCAAAAACATTAGACAATTCTTTTTTTGATGCGAGTAAAATAATTTCATTCAAACTTAAATCAACTTCTTCCAAATCTTTTTTAGTCACGATTTGTCTTGGTTTTTTAGAATACATCATTTTAAGTATAAGCTCCCTTCGAGACTTTTGATTTAATTCTTCGTGCTTCAATTTCTGTTTCTCTTAATATTAAAATATCACCGATTCTCACAGGTCCACGAACATTTCTTCTCATGCTTCTTCCTTGGTCTTTTCCCGCTTGAACCAAACATTTAACTTGAGTAATTTCCCCTCGGAAACCAGTTCTCCCAATTAATTCTTGAACAACCGCAGGCACAGCCACGCCTAAAATTTTCTCACTCCCCCTACTTCCGCCTTGTTTTCTTTCTTGATTTTGTTGCTGTTGCGGTTGTTTCATTTTTATTGTTCCTCCCAACAAAATCCAGATATATGATCATTATAATCAACAAATTTTTTACGAACAAATTTACCAATTTTTTTTTGTTTTTTTAATTCTAATTCCATTCTTTTTTCATGACTCCCACTAACACCTAACTCCCCAACAAAATAATAGCCCATCTTATCATTTAATTCAACTCTAAAAATTTGATTTTCATAATCACTTGAAGCTCTAAAATATCGAAGGTTAACATCACCAAAGTGTTTATGAATAAATTTAACATCCCACTTTCTAAGAGGTTTCATCTCTGATTGAACGCTATCTTGTAAGTTTTTAGCCATTTTAAAAATTTCTCCAAATTATTTCAATCCAGCAATATCTTTATCAGCGTCGCCAGCGACAACAATTGCAACTGAAGATGCTTTAACAGAAATACCGACGGCAAGTCCTAATTTTTGTTTGCTGTCAACTTCAACACATTTAATTCCTTTTTCTTTACAAAGAAAAGGCAAGTGCTGAACAATTTCTTTCGGCTCGACGTCTGCAGCATAAACTACAAGCTTCGCTTCTCCTCTCTCAATTGCTTTTGTAACTTCGTTTGTTCCTTTCTCAATCTTTCCGGACTTTCTCGCTTTCTCAACAATTTTGTAAATGTCTGTCATCTTAAAAATTTCCCGTTTTTAACGAGACAGAAAATTTTCCTGATTTTCTGTATCTTTAATTTTTCCTAAATTTAATGAATTAAACGAAGAATAATATCCTCGCCTAAGCTCATTGGATAAAAAAGAATGATAAAATTAGTTTTTAAATGTTTGGATAAATTATTTATTCTCTAACTAATCTTTCTCAGAAAGTTAAAATGCTGTATTGTTTGCGGCTCATGCAATATATCATAAATTATTTTTTTTGCATATGTATTAATCCCAAATTTATATCCGAGGTGTGAAGAACTCAAAATATTTTTCCAGTTCCTCGGTTTAAGAGAATAAAAATCTTTATGCATATCAATAATCTTCATTTGTAATTCATAAGGTGAAAAATTTTTCGGTTCAACTAAAACATGAAATCCGTCGTATAAATTATAATTGTTTGTTAAAATTCTTCCTTGTTGTTTCATTTCTGCAGTAAAATCCGTTCCTGGAAGAGGAACTGGCGCAAAAAGCTGCACGCTATCCAAATTTTCCCTGCACCAAATTAATGTTTCATCCAAACTTTCTTTAGTGTCTGTATCTTCACCAACAATCATCATTCCATGAACCCAAATTCCAAATTTCCTAAATGCTTTTGCAGATTTATCATTTCTGTCGACTGTTGCAGCTTTTCCTATGAGCTTCAAAGTTTCTGGATTTGAAGATTCAAACCCAACGCACACTCCAAAACCACCCACCCTTTTATATAATTCAAGAAATTCTTCATCTATTTCTCTGCCATTAAATGCAGCATTAATGCTCATCTGAGAAGAATAGTCCCGATTATTTAACCCCTCGTCAATTATCCTCTGCAATAATTCTTTTGTCTCTTGTTTTTTAGACGCAAAATTATCATCTCCAAAAAAAACCATTCTTTGTTTTTTCTGTCTTAATTCGTTCATCACAGAATCATTTGTTCTTCTTCTATATTCTCCCCCGCAAAATCGAGTTACAGAACAAAAATCACATCCATAAGGACAACCCCTTGAAGTCGTCACAACATCAATAGTTTTTTGATTCAAGGAATAAACTGGAAATGGTAAATAAGATAATTTTTTTTCTGATAACAACTCTCTATCCGGTTCATGAATTACATTTCCATTTATTTTATAACTCACACCCCTTGTGCCTTCAGGAGAACCTTTATTTTCTAGATTAAATAATAGCTCCGGCAAAGTTTCATCACCTTCATAGTTAACAATAACATCTGCCCATTCCAAAGTTTCTTCAGGTAAAAAAGTTACGTGCGGTCCCCCAGCAATAATAATTCCATTATGATTTGTTTTTTTATATTCAAAAGCAAGTTCCCGTGTTTGCGGAATTGTTCTTGTAATTGCCGATAATAAAAGATAATCTGAAGAAACAATTCTTTCCAGATTTTTCCTAGTTAATTTGCTACCATTTCCATTCAAATTTGGATCAATAGATTGTATATCCTTATATTCGTGTTTTAAGAGAATAGCATGAAGCAAGGGATTTGCTCTTGCCGGAAGATTGCATCTTGTATAAATATCACTGACTCTTTTTCCATCCAATTTACCGAACGATGTTGGAGGTAATTCTATCAAAGTTACCCTAGGTTGCTTCATAAGAATAATGAAAATTTGAAGTTTATAAAAATTTTTATATTATTGCAGACTATATAAAAAAATAAATATACCATTTTAGTTCTAAATTAATGTTAGATGAAAAGTTGTTGTATACTGAAATACTTCAAGCAATAAAAAAGCGGGGCGGAGAGAGGCTGCAAATTGTCGAAGGGCAAGAGGAAATTAATTTTTATCCAGAAGATTTAATCAGAAATTTAAATTCAGAAATCAAAAGATATGAACCAAGCATTAGAAATCTATTAGGAAAAATGGTTCAGCACGGAATTTTGAATAAAGGCGGAAGTCCTCTGCAATATTCTATAACAAAAAAATTCGAAAAAGAATATGAAAAATTCTGCAAGGGAGAGATTGTGTAAAAAAACTTATCTCAATTTAATCTAGATTAATTGTGTATCCTCAAAAAGATAAATTGTTTTAAATCAAAAAAATGTATAAATATATGGGAACTGAAAAGGGTTTAGAAGAACTTATTAGAGAGCAGGAAAAAATAAACCAAGCTATGAAAAAAAATTACTTAGGAAAACGTAAAGAATTAAACGAAGTTGTTGAAGGAGTTGTTACAAAAATCACACATTTAACATCACTTCATTATCTAAAAGAAATAGATAAAGGTGAAAGAAACGACTATTTTATTAAGGGGCAAAGAACGATTTTAAATATAACCCCCATAAATCCAGAACAAATAACCAAAGAGATAATATTTGATGCTGGCTGGATTCAACAGGCACCAATTGGAAGTAGAATTAGAGCGTATGTTAATTTAGAAAACGAATTTAAAGATGAAGATGGTAAAATTTTCTATGCGAAAATGTCTCTAGGAGAAAGAATTAGTGCCTATCAATTAGAAATTATACAGAATAATCAGTCTGTTATTATCTACAAATTTGATCGTGACGAAAAGAGAGATGAAGAAGAGATAAGAATCTTTGAATTACCTTCTTAATTTTCATTTCCACCCAACAATCACGTCATCAGTTCTTTCCCTCGGCAAGATATCCACCTTATCAATCTCTTTTCCTTGAAATTTTATTCCTGCTAAGAACATAATTTCTCCGAGATAAGCAATCATCGCCCCATTATCAACAAGCAAATCCCGAGAAGGAACAAAAAACTTGCATCCTCTTTCCTCACACATAATTTTGCACATCTCCTGCAAACGAGAATTGCATGCAACCCCGCCACCCAAAAGTAATTCTTTTTTTCCAGTATGCGCCAGCGCTCTCTCGGCAGTTTCAACAAGCATTGCAAAAACAGTTTCTTGAAGAGAAAAAGCAAGATCTTCTATTGTGTAATTAACTTCAGAATTTTCTTTGCGTAATTTGTCTCGTTCATTTTCATTCACTCGAAATTTTTTTGAATTGTTAATATAATTTATCGGAACTTTATCATTATTATCAAAGCATCTAAAATTTTTATCCTTCTCATTTTTTTTAAGCGAAAAATCTAACGTAATCGATTTTGAGTCAATAACATCACGAACTCCTTGAGTTCCTGGAGTTTGTGAGACAGAAAATTTCTTATTTTCCGTATCACGAGCATTTTGCGAGTGCAATTTTTCAATCAATTGTTTCAATTTAGTCTGGATTCCAGAAAAAGCAACATCCATTCCCTTCACTTTGTAAGGAAGCTCTATATAACCAACGAAATCTTGAGTTCCCGATTTCGTGGCGCCAAAATTTTTCGCAGAAAAATTTTTAGCGTTTTTATCTGAATTTTCTGCTAATTTTTGTATTGCAGGACCTCCGGGAAAACCCAATCCAAAAAATCTCGCGATAGTATCAATGAAATTACCTACGCCAATATCTAAAGTTTCTCCAAAAACTCTGTACTTTCCCGACGCATATGCAATAACTTGCGTATTCGCTCCAGAACAATAAAGCAGAACAGGATCTTTCGCTCCAGTAATTTTTCCAATTTCCAAGTGAGCAACACAATGATTAACTCCAACTACTGGCTTACTTAATTTTTTAGAAAGTTCTTTTGCAAATTTCATTCCTTCAAGCAAACACGGAGCAAGTCCAGGACCTTGTGAAAAAGCAATCGCATCGATTTGTTTCTCGTAGATGTTTGCCTTTTCCAATGCCTCAAGATAAATTTTATCTGCAACTCCCCGATGATGTTTCGCACTTTCCGTAGGAATTATTCCTCCACTTTCTGTTGTATACATATCTCTAACATTCGCTAAAATCTTTTGATTGCTGACAATTCCAATTCCAAAAGTATGTGCTGTTGATTCTATTCCCAAAATAATTGACATGAAATAATTAGAAAAAGTATTGTTATAAAATTATCTTTTCAAATAAAATCTCTATCTAAAAAAATCAAATATTTTATTCAAAAGAGTTTTTTTCTTTTCGCTATTATACCACTGAAGTTGATACTTTCCCTTATATGTTAATTTAACTTGAGAATCATAAATATTGCACAAACCCCAACGAACCAAGATTTCAAGAATATATTTATCTTGGGAATCAATTATTTTTCGCTCTTGATATTTCTCCATAACTTCACAAAACCTCTTCGGTAACATAGAATTAATAAAAAACAAGAATATATAAAATTAATTAAAAAATAAAATAAAAAGTAAAAAACAACAAAAAATTATTTTCTCTTCTTTTTCTTAGCTTTCTTCCTTTTTCCACCACGAGCCATTACTGCTTCACAAACGTTTCCTTTACCATCAACATAATAAAGGCGCCCAGGTTTCCTCTTGACAACATTCTTAACAATAACTTTTCCCATTTTGATTAAATAGCAATCAATACCTCCTTTCAATTCTAATAGACTAACAACAATTCTCTTTTTAAATGTTTCGCGACAGCGACGAGAGATTTCATTTTGACTAATCTGAAAATAAATAACAAAATGGGATCGCGAGCAGAGAGATTTTGTGGTATAGAGTAATTTTTTATTTATGTTAATTCTCGTGCAAAATCACGAGCAGAGAATACACAATTTGAGAATTAGATTAATCAAAATCAAAAAAACAATGGGGCACCGCACCATAAATGGTGCGGTTTGTAAAGCCCCTTGTTTTTAGGATGCTCAGAAATTAAAAGCAATAAGCTTACGACCCCATTATAAATAATGGGGTTTTAATTTCTGACATAAACAAACAGCAAATAATAGATAATCAATTCAATACAATTCAAATTTATAAATTAACTATCTTCTTAACGGAAATTCATGACGAGCATTTGCATGAGACGAAATAATTTGTTAATCACGAATGCAAGTGCTAGGAGGAATCCGAATTGAAGATAATGTCAAGAACCCTCGGAATAAATTCCGGGGCGTGTCTCGGGGTTCTTGAACACCCCAAAAATTGTTTTTGCTTTCTCACGAGTTAAAACAGGGAGTTTACGCAAAAAACAATTTTTGATGTATCAATATGCGAACGTTAGCGAGCCAATATATTTATAATTTTTTTATATTTCTCATTAAATGGTATTTCAATTAATTTAACAAAACGTTTTTTTGGCCTTATGCACAATTTCCATGGCTTAATTTTCCTAATTTCTATAACTTTATTTTTATCGTCAAGCCAAACAGCAATAAACTCTTTACAAAAAAAAGAATGTATTGACGTTTTTGTTGGTTTTTTAAAAATAAAAACAAGAGCGTCAGTATCTTCTTTTCTAAACATCAATCCTCTAAATTTTTTCCATGGAGAATTGCATACTTCTGCTTCCAATTCAGTTTTTTTCCCTCGGAAATCACGAACTTCTTGTGTTCCTGAAGTTTGTGAGACAGAAAATTTCCTATTTTCTGTATTAAAAGAAATTCTTTGATTCGTTTTCACCATTTTTTTTATAGTTTAAATAAGTCTGGTACATTTTATTTACATTTCTATCAGTAACATGATCGTGATGTTTGAATCCTCCGCCAAATGTAAAAGGAATGTGCATTAACTCGTGAATTATAACTTTCATTTTTTCCTCTTCGCTCATTTTATCAAATCTTTCGTGAAGAAATTCAAGAACATAAACAGCTTTAATTCCCAGAGCTTTTTGCATTAATTTTCCAAGAGCGTGGCATCTCGCAATTGTTCCTCGCGAACTCGTTCCATAACTTCGAAAACATCTAACTCTCTGTATATTAACATGTGGAAACAAAACTTTAGAAATCTCGTCGGCTTTTTCTTGAAGATCAGATGCAAATTCGTATTTCATTTTTTCTATTTTAATTAATATATCTTAAAAATTTTAATATTTTTATCAGCTCCGGAAATTAATTCAAAATTTTTTGGGGGGATTCCTAATTCGGTAGCAAGTATTTTCGGAATTTCTAAATTAATCTGATTGTGTTCATTAAGTTCAAGTCGCACTAAAAAACGATTATCTCCGAACGATTCAACTGAAGGTATTAAACTTCCAGGCTTCACCATAACTGTAATTTCTCGGCGATTCATTTTATTTATATATCAATTTGGAGTATAAAAACTTAAATATTCATTTGTATAACTAAATATCATGAGGAGTTTAGAAAAATCCGCTGGACAAGATTTAGAAGAATTTAAAAAAATGATGGAAGAATTAAAACCATATCTTCCTCCACCGACAAGAATTATCGAACCGAAACCATTGAAATACATATGCAACGATAAGAGAAATACTCACTATCACATCAGAGAAAGAAATCCATTTCCAAATTTATAATAATTTTAATCAACAATCTCAATAATTTTATTCCTCGAGGTAAAACCAGATTTTATTTTAACTTCCGCCTTGAAATATTTTTTTAACAATTTTAATAATTCTATATTTGCCTTGTTGTTTTCTGCAGGAGATTTTAAATAAACTAAATAAAAATTATCTTTTTTTTCTATTTCTTGTTTTCTAGAATTTGCTTTGACCCTAATTTGAATTTTCATCTTTCCCAAGGCTCTTTATACGGCCTTCCCAAAGCAGAATAAATTTCTCTCTCGGTTTTTCCTGCAATTCTTTTTCCGGTTTTTCTATTGAATAAACCATGATTATTTAATTTAAATCCTTTCATCTTTGCAATAATTCTCAAACCAATTCCAGAACCTTTTTTGCTCGAATATGCAAGCAATGCAGCACCCCATTCTTCTTCATTTGTATAATATAATTCAACTTTAATTCCATCAACATTCCAAGTAGATTCGTGTTCTCCTCCTTGCAAAAATTTTCCAAGTTTATTCATTTGTTCAATAATCTTATCCATCTTTTTTGGAATTAAAACTATGTCTATATCTTTTGGATTTTCTTTCTTTCTTCTAACGCTTCCAACAACTTCAATTTTTTTGCAAGATGGTTTTAATTCTTTGGCTATTTTCTTAGATAAATTAATAACTCTCTCGCCCCTTTTCATGAAGAGATAAATGAGAGTGAGATTATAAATTTTCACTTTGTGATTAGAATTATATTAAAGAATTAACCATTAAATCATTTAACGATTTTACAGCTGTTTGAAGAGATTTTTTAGATTCATTCATTAATCTTCCTGAAGAAATAGCTTTTGAAACAAGTTCATCGGGCAATTCTATAAATCCAATATACCTTTTGCCTTCTTCTTCAACACTAATCGATTTTTCTCCTTCTGCTAAAGCTTCTGGAGTATCAGAAAAGAAATCAACTCCCTCTTCGAGGTTTCTATATCCCTATCACTGCACTATTTGGAATATATAATCTTGTTTGATTCTGGGAGAATCCATGGACAAAATCCATTGTACCTTCACATACCTTAGTGATATATTTGTGAACTTTCATAATTCTTAGTATTAAAACCAATTTATAAATATTTAGATAATTTAAGTATATTTTTATCTCGTCACAATCTCAAACGCCGACGAAATCTTATTGTTGCTCGCGCGTAGGCGCGTCTTGAGATTTCGTGGCACAGAAATTATCGACAGATAATTTCTAGTGCATCCCTGTTTTTCAAAACATAATCTTTTCCTTTTGCTTGTTTCGTCCTAGCATCAATTGCCTTGATAAAATTCTTTCCAAAATCAGTGTGCAAAAAATAAGCAAAATCCAATGCTGTGCTCCCTGGTGGAAGTAAAAAACAATCGGGTAAAATTCTTCCCTTGGAATCCGCAAGTTTGTGCGCACCAGCAGGAAAAATAGCAATATATTTCAAAAAATCAAATACAGCCAGATTCAAGATTTCCTGAACCCCGGTTCCATCGTAAACATCAATAACATTTTTTTTAATTTTATCCAGGGCTTGCTTTTGTCCTTCGTTTAGTTGTTTTAAAATCTTAAAATCTTTTTCGCCAGGAATATAATCAATCAAACCAGTTTTTGTCGCCTCTCTCAAAGCTAATTCAGAATCCGCAGAACAAGGATAAATTAAATATTCAGGAAATTCATTTTCCATTTTTGTTATATTTTCTTTTGCATCCGGGTGGTCACATTTATTCGCGGCAATAATCATAGGCTTGCTCAATTTTCTTAATTCAGAAACAAATTTCATAATTTGCTCGTCGCTCCACGAACTTGGCCTCTCTGGAAGATTCACTTTTCTCAAAACATCTTTAACTTGTTCTTCATTTACTTTTAATCCAGAAAATTGTTTCGCAACAGATTCAGAAAACTTCAAATGTTCCAACTCAGTTTTCCTCGCAAATGTCTTCCAGACTTTAACAAAAATATTATAAAACCATTTATTCAATTCCTCCTCTAAAAATCTTACATCGTTGCAGGGATTATAACCTTCCGTCATCTTTCCCTCGACATCTGTCGTTCCTGACGCATCAACAATATGAATAAAAATATCTGCTTGTCTTAATTCATCTAAGAATTGGTTTCCTAATCCTTTTCCTTCGCTTGCACCAGGAACTAATCCAGCAACATCCATCAAATCCACAGGAACAAATCTTTTATGATTAATGCAAAACCCGTGATTCGGATTGCACTGCGTATTAAACTCCTTGTCAATACAATCAACTTTGACATAGCCAACGCCGTGATTTGCTTTTATCGTCGTGAAAGGATAAGATGCAATTTCAACTTCCGCCAAAGTCGCTGCTTTGAAAAACGTCGACTTTCCAACAGACGGCTTTCCAACAAGTCCGATTAACATGAGAAATAGAGAAATAGATAGTATAAAAGATTTGCGTGAACAAAAACCAATAAACAATAATTATGCCACAAGACGATTTCCTCTTAATTCATCATATCTATGGCGCGTGCAAACTCTTGATACCTTTAAACATTTATCTGTTAGATGTCTTTGTTTTTCATAACCTAATCTTTCAGCCATTCTAAGTTCTAATGCCATCAAAGAAGTTTGTTCAAAAAGCCCCACAAAATCTGCCGTACCAAATATCTCCTCTAATGCTGAAAGACTTCGCGCATCTACCAAATATCTTCCTTGTTCAAATCCTCTGCTTAATCTATAAAAAATTCTAGAAAATTGCCTTAGTTCTCCTTTGCCTTCTGGATCTAGACTATACCCATTCGACAAATTATCCACCGATACTGCCACAGATGATGCAAGGTAACCAATATTAAATATTGTTTCAAGCCTATTTGAAAGATGACTAGCCATATCTAAATTAATGTTTGGGGGTTTAAATAAATATTTGTGCTAGCTTAAAGATAGAATCCCAGAAAATTTAAGAAAGCTATAAGTCTTCTCAATATTTATTCTCCTCTCTCAACTTCATCCTAATTATCTTTCCAGAATTTGTTTTTGGTAAAGAAGAAACAAATTCTGTCTGTTTCGGATAAGAATGTCCAGCATAATTTTCTTTTACAAAAAATTTCAGTTCCTCTGCAAGTTTTTCATTAGCATTAAATCCATGATTCAAAACAATGAATGCTTTTATTATCTGTCCTTTTATCTCATCTGCCACACCTATTACAGCAACCTCTTTCACAGCCTTATGTCTCATTAAAACATTTTCAACTTCAATAGGAGAAACCCTCTCTCCAGAAGTTTTTATTATATCGTCTTTCCTGCCTTCGAAAAAGAAATATCCATCCTTGTCTTTTTTTGCCAAATCATTTGTCTTGAACCATCCTTTTTCAAAATAAGATTTATACATTTTATCATGTTTGTAAATTCCAGTCATCATTGCAGGCCAACCTGGTTTTAAATGGATTGTTCCATCAATTATTTTTGCCTTAATATCCGGAATTGCCTTTCCCATACTTCCATCTTTCTTCTTTAATCTCGGCCAATTAGCAATAACAATCGCGCCAGTTTCTGTCTGCCAATAAGTATCGCAAATCTCTATTCCAAGTTGTTTGTAAAAGTCATAAACCGCTGTTGTTAAGGCCTCTCCGACACTGAATATATTTCTCACTTTTTCAAAGTCTTTTCTCTTAACAAAATTTCTCAACAATCTTAATGCAGTCGGTGCAGTATAAATAACAGAAATCTTATTCTCATTCAAGAATTTAATCCATTTCAACGCACCAAAATGTGGAACATAAACATAATTTTCACAGCCAATACTTAATGGAGCAATAATTCCATAAACACTTCCAGTAACCCATCCAGGATGCGCAGTGCACCAATATTTATCATCGCTGTTTAATCCTAAAACAAGTTTTGCAGTATAATGCTGCTGAACAATGGCATAATGAGAGATTTCAATTCCAGCGACGGGAGTGCCAGCAGTTGAAGAAGTAAAAATCATCAAACAGGTATCTTCCTTATTTTTTAAGACCGCCCCGAAATTCTCGCTTTGTTTTTTAATTTTATTTTTAAAATCAAAAGAATCAACAACAACTATTTTCATATTCTTAAATTTATTTTTGCTTTTTAATCTTTTTAATAATTCTTTATTCGTCACAAGAACATTTGCATCCCCTCTATTTAATCTTAATTCCAAACCATCAGTTTCAAATGCCTCAAATAAAGGAACTGCAATGCTTCCTTGTTTGATAGCTCCTAAAAAACAAGTATACATTTCTGGAACTTTTGGTAAGAACAAGAAAATTCTAGAATTTTTCTTCACTTTCAAACTTTCCAAATAATTCGCAAACTTGTTAACCTCAATCTGCAAATCCTTATAAGAATATTTCAAAACTTCTCCATTTTCATCTTGAAAAACTAATGCAACTTTATTTGGATTTTGCAAAGCATGTCTATCAACACAACTCTCAATTATATTCATTTTATCATTATGAATTATAATGTCTTTTTCAAATTGTTTCCAAAAGTTATATTCCATCATTCTTTTAACAACAAATCCAAATAGATTTAAATATCTAGCGAATTTTTATACAAGATGAAAAAAGGAGTGGAAAAAGTTGGTGTTGTTAAATGCAGAACTTACAATCAAAAAGAAGTGGATAAATCTGTTGAGAAAGTTCTTTCTTTAATTGACTTCAAATTCAAAAAAGGAACAAAAGTCCTGATAAAACCAAATGTTGTGGGTAGTTTTCCAAAAAAACAAATCGCATGCACCACAAATCCGGCAATTATCGAGGCTGTTTGCAAAATTCTGAAAAAGAACGAATGTAAAATTTTTATTGGAGATTCTCCTTTCACAAATCCAGAAAATTCTTTCAAAGCATCTGGAATAGAAAAAGTCGCAAGAAAATATGGAAAATTAATAATTTTCGAGCAGGAAAAACTAATAAAAATAAAAGACAAAAAAGCAAAAACCCTAAAGGAATTTGAGATTGCAAAAATAATCAAGGAAGCCGATTTAATAATTGACATGCCAAAATTAAAAACCCACGTGCTCACAAAATACACCGGAGCAATAAAAAACCTTTATGGTTGTATTCCCGGAGGTTTAAAACAAAAAATTCATCTTCAGGGAAAAGGAGATGAAAACTTTTCTAAAATTCTTGTAGATATTTATCAAAATATAAAACCAAAATTAACAATAATGGACGCCGTTATTGGAATGGATGGAGAAGGACCGACATCAGGGAATCCACAAAAAGTTGGTTTGATTCTAGCATCAAAAAATGGAATTGCATTAGACATTGCAGCAACAAAAATGATTGGATTATTTCCGCATGAGATTAATACAATAAAAGAATCAATTAAAAGAAAATTATATCCAGATTATGATTTCCAGCTTGTTGGTTTAAAACAACTTCCCAAATTTAAATTCGAAATTCCTCATGAAGCAAGAAAAACTCAAAAAATGTTAAACAAATTAGGAGAATACAAACCAATTGTCGTAGATGAAAAAAAATGTATCAAATGCAGAACTTGTGAAAAACACTGCCCTACAAAATCAATTAGTATGACTCCATATCCAATAATTAATAAGAAAACATGTATAAGATGTTTTTGCTGTATTGAAATTTGTCCTCAAGATGCTTTGGGTTTGAAAAAATAAAAACCATCAATTTTAACTAATAGTAATTTTTATATAATCTTAATTGTTGGTTTTTTTATGAGCCTGTAGCTTGAGAAGAACCAAGGTTCTTCCTCACACCATCTCCTTTCCGACGCTGTGAGGCGATTTTTTAATTGCCTCCGACAAAATCGCATAGGAAGATTATTTGCTAACAGACTTATTACAAAAAACAAATGAGCCTGTAGCTCAGCCAGGTTAGAGCACTGCTCTTATATGAGCTCAATCGATTAAGGTTGATTCTCTCTTGATAAAAACTCTAAGAGAGGCAGGGGTCCACAGTTCAAATCTGTGCAGGCTCATATTTATTGCATGAATAATCGTCCTGGAAAGGTAATAATTATCCAGTAGTAACAAATAGAAACTTTTTTAAATCAAGAAAATATGTTTATTCATGCTAAATTGGATAAAAAACACATATAGAAAAGTAATTGG
>Ga0265296_1000523_pt1 | contig 56396 bp, 47 predicted proteins | sample MunlanPumphouse1_FD_189073 | JGI IMG/M metagenome (GOLD analysis project Ga0265296, IMG submission 189073) | Groundwater microbial communities from a municipal landfill in Southern Ontario, Canada - Pumphouse #1 | ecosystem: Environmental > Aquatic > Deep subsurface > Groundwater | place...
TCTTCTATCCGGATTCTACCCACGCTCCACGGTTGCCTAAATTGAAGTTCAACCGTTTCTGGGGGACGCATGCTGCAGAATATCAGGGACAATTCACAAGGCTGGATTGCCAAGACCATTATCGGGCTCATCGTTGTATTGATGGCCTTCACCGGTATCGAGGCCATTTTCCAGGCTACGACCAACAGCCAGGACGCGGCCAAGGTCAATGGTGAAGAAATCAGTCAAAACGAGCTGAGCCAGGCCGTCGACATGCAACGTCGGCAGCTGATGCAACAACTGGGCAAGGACTTCGACGCGTCCTTGCTGGATGAAAAAATGCTGCGCGAAGCGGCCCTCAAGGGCCTGATCGACCGCAAGCTGCTGCTGCAAGGCGCGGCCGATTCGAAGTTCTCCTTCTCGGAAGCTGCACTGGACCAAGTGATCCTGCAGACCCCGGAGTTCCAGGAAGACGGCAAGTTCAGCGCTGAACGCTTCGACCAGGTGATCCGTCAGCTGGGCTACAGCCGTATGCAATTCCGTCAGATGCTGACCCAGGAAATGCTGATCGGCCAACTGCGCGCAGGCATTGCCGGCAGCGGTTTTGTTACAGACCAGGAAGTGCTGAACTTCGCGCGTCTGGAAAAACAGACCCGTGATTTCGCCACCGTTAGTATCAAGGCCGACCCGGCTGCCGTGAAGCTCACTGACGACGAGGTCAAAGCTTACTACGACCAGCACGCCAAGGAGTTCATGACCCCGGACCAGGTCGTCATCGACTACCTGGAGCTGAAGAAGGCTTCGTTCTTTGACCAGGTAACGGTCAAGGACGATGAACTGCAGGCCCTGTACGAGAAAGAAACCGCCAACCTCGCTGAACAGCGTCGTGCCGCGCACATCCTGATCGAAGTCAACGACAAGGTCACCGAGGCGCAAGCCAAGGCCAAGATCGAAGAAGTCCAGGCGCGTCTGGCCAAGGGCGAGAGCTTCGAGGCCCTGGCCAAGGAGTTCTCCCAGGATCCAGGTTCGGCCAACAATGGCGGCGATCTGGGTTTCGCGGGCCCTGGCGTCTACGATCCTGAGTTTGAAAGCGCCCTGTATGCCTTGAACAAGGACCAGGTCTCGGCACCGGTGCGCTCCAGCTTCGGCTGGCACCTGATCAAGCTGCTGGGTGTTGAAGCGCCAGAAGTGCCTTCGTTCGCCAGCCTGAAAGACAAGCTGACCCGTGAGCTGAAGACCCAGCAAGTGGAGCAGCGCTTTGTCGAGGCGACCAAGCAATTGGAAGATGCGGCTTTCGAAGCCTCCGACCTGGCCCAGCCGGCGTCGGACCTGAAGCTGACCGTACACACCTCCGCGCCGTTTGGCCGTGAAGGTGGCGAAGGCATCGCGGCCAACCGTGCTGTGATCCAGGCCGCTTTCAGCCCTGAAGTGCTGGATGAGGGTGCCAACAGCACCGCCATCGAGCTGGATCCGGAAACCATCGTCGTCCTGCGCGCCAAGGAGCACCGCAAGCCGGAGCAACTGCCGCTGGAAAGCGTGGCGACTGCCATTCGTGCCCAACTGACCAAGGAGCGCGCAAGCGCTGCGGCCAAGACCCATGCCGATGAGCTGATCGCCAACCTGCGCGATGGCAAGCTGGCGTTGGACCAGGCGGTTGATGGCCAGGCTTGGAAAGTCACCGAAGCCGCTACCCGCGGTCAGGACGGCGTCGAGCCGGCTGTGTTGCAGGCACTGTTCCGCATGCCTAAGCCTGCGGCGAAAGACAAGCCGACCTTTGCCGACGTGACCCTGCCAGATGGCAGCTTGATGATCGTGCGCTTGAACAGCGTCAACGAAGGGGCTGCGCCGACCGATGAAGAGAAGGAGCAATACCGTCGCTTCCTCGCTTCGCGGGTTGGCCAGCAGGACTTCGCTGCGTTCCGCAAGGAACTGGAAGCCAAGGCTGACATCAAGCGTTTCTGATGGTGTGATACCGCTTCAAAAAAAGACCCCGGCCTGAAAGCCGGGGTCTTTTTTTGCCTGCTCATCAGCCCGTAGGAGCGAGCTTACTGGGCGCTTCGGGTCTGTAAGGTTGCGATCAATGCCAACATGGCCAAGCCCGCGACCACCCAGGGAAACGACATCACGCCCCATCCCTGAAGCAGTACGCCGCCTAGCAGCCCTCCGCCGGCAATCCCCAGGTTCCACACCGTTACCAGCATCGACTGTGCAGCGTCCGCCGAGTCACCTGCCGACTTGGCCAGAGCGGTTTGCAGCAAGGCAGGCAAGCCGCCAAATGCCAGGCCCCAGATGGCCACTGACAGGTAGACGACTTCGGTAGACGCGGTCCAGAGGCCCAAGGCCAAAGCGGCAGCCGCAAACAGCGCGCAACTGATCACCAGCAAGGCCGGCAGCAGGCGGTCTATCAACAGGCCGACGATCCAGATACCCATCAGTGCAGCCAGGCCAAATACCAGCAACACCTGGTCAATGTCAGCGGCAAGCCCGGCAGGCAGCAGAAACGGCGCGATATAGGTGTACAGAATGTTATGTGCCAGCACATAGGTAAACGTCACCCACAACGTCGGACGCACCCCACGCAAGTGCAGGACCTGACGCAAGCCCAGGCGCTGTTGCGCCCTTTGTCCGGCAAAGTCCGGCACCTGCCAGCGCACCCACACCAGTAGCAGCACGGTCAGTGCGGTCATGATTGCAAAGCTCAACCGCCAGCCTACCGCCGTGCCCAGAAATGTCCCGGCAGGTACGCCAAGGGACAGCGCCAGCGGCGCGCCCAGCATTGCCACGGCAATCGCCCGGCCTTGCAGGTGCGGCGCGACCATGCGGCTGGCATATCCGGCCAGCAGTGCCCAGAGCAAGCCGGCGAAGATGCCAGCCAGCAGCCGCGCGACCAGGGTCAGCCAATACAGGTCTGATAGCGCCGTGACACTGTTGACCAGCGCAAAACCGCCGATCGCTATCAGCAGCAAGGGGCGGCGACGCCAGCCACGGGTGGCGATGGTCAGGGGAATGGCCGCCAGCAACGAGCCAAGGGCGTATACCGTGACGAGCTGACCGACCAGCGCCTCGCTGACGCCCAGGTCGGCGCTCATCTGTGGCAGCAGGCCGGCAGGCATCGCCTCGGTGAGGATGGTGATGAAACCGGCGGTCGCCAGCGCGAGCAAGCCCGCCAGGGGTAATCGTTCGCGTCGGCTGGGCAGGCATTGCGGTGTACTGCAGTCATTCATGTGGCTCGGCTCCGTATTCAAGGCATCAGGACATCGGGGCAGAGTAGGGGGCTGAACCCCTCGGAAAAATAGGCTAAGGTTCCGAACTTATCGGACGTTCATGTCCGTAATCGGCGGAAAGGGATAATGGACAGCCTGGGCAGTATTTCGGTGTTTGTGCAGGTCGCGGAAACCCGCAGCTTTACTCAGGCTGGTCGCGTATTGGGAGTGTCTTCCTCGGCCGTGGGCAAAAGCATTGCGCGCATGGAGCAGCGCCTGGGTGTACGGCTGTTTCACCGCAGCACCCGCAGTATCACGCTGACGGCCGAGGGCGCGCTGTTTCTCGAGCGCTCGCGGCGCATCCTGGCCGAGGTTGAAGCGGCGGAGCAGGAGTTGACGGCGGCGGCGGCCACACCGCGTGGAAAATTGCGCGTCAGCTTGCCGCAAGTCCGAGGCCTGTTGATGCCGGTGCTGAGCGAGTTCATGCGGGCCTATCCAGAGATTGAGCTGGATGTGGACTTCTCCGACCGCATGGTGGACGTGATCGAGGAAGGCTTCGATGCCGTGGTGCGCACCGGCAAGCCCGAGGATTCGCGGCTCACGGCCCGGTTGCTGGGGCATTATCGGTTGGTGCTGGTGGGATCGCCGCAGTACTTCGCCCTGCACGGCACGCCGGTTTGTCCTGCGGATTTGAACCACCACGCCTGTCTGCGCCACAAGTTCTGCGCCACCGGTAAGCTGGAAGCCTGGCCACTGCGTTATCTACCGGGTGAACCCGAACCGGTGTTGCGCACTCCCTTGGTCAGTACCACTATCGAGTCCCTTAACCATGTGGTGCATGAAGGCTTGGGGATCGCCTGCCTGCCGGACTTCATGGTTCGCGAATCCGTCGCGCAGGGCCGCTTGCAGCGGGTGCTGGACGAGTATCTGGAACACAGCGGCAGTTTCTGGATGCTCTGGCCGTCGAGCCGGCATGCTTCGGCGAAACTGCGGGTGTTTATCGACCATATGAGCGCCAGGCTTTTTCCCGTATCGCACGTCGAGCCGGTCGCTGGCGTTTTACCGACAGGAATCCGCGCGCGCACCCCGTGATCTGTTGCACAATACCGCCCTGACCGTTTTCCTCAGGATCATCAATGTCGACTTCATTTCACTTGCGTGGCCTTGCGCTCGCGCTGGTGCTGGCAGGCGCCACGGGCTGCTCGTCGCCCAAGACCGCTATCTACGAACATGAGAACTTCGACGACTCCGGTACGTTTTCGCGCAACTACCCGGTCAGCGATGTCGCGGCCTGCGAAGCGGCACGCCGGGCGTTGCTCAGCCAGGGCTACATCATCACCAGCAGCGACCCGAAGCTGGTGAGCGGTAACAAAAGTTTCCAGCAGACCGGTGAGACCCATCTGCAGATCAGTTTCAACGTGGTATGTGCCGAAGACGGCAGCGGCGAGCATCATGCGACCATGTTTGCCAACGCCCTGCAGGATCGCTATGCGTTGAAGAAGGTCAACAACTCCGCCAGCCTGGGGGTGGGTGTACTCGGTTCGGTATCGATGCCGATTGGCTCCACCGACGACTCGATGGTCAAGGTGGCCAGCGAGACGGTCACTTCGCCCAAGTTCTATGACCGCTACTTTGCCTTGGTGGACGTGTTCCTGCCCCAGGAAGTGAAGGCTGCCGAACACATTCCAGAGGCGCCCAAGGCTGACCTCGGTGTGCCGGAGCCCAAGCCGGCGCCTGCAGTGGACAAGGTTGACGCGCCGCAAGATGTGCCGACTACGCCTGTTGCGCCAGCGGTCTCGGAACCGCTTGCGCCACCAGTGGAGGCGGTGCCGATTACGCCACAGCCCGCTCCGCAAGAAGCTCCAGCGCCGACCACGCCTGTGCTGCCCGCGCCAACAGAGGTGATTCCAGCGTTGCCGACCACCGGCCAATAACCCAGGTCGTTTAGCTCGAGGCGTTAAATCCATTGATGGCTGCTACGTTTAATCTTCAAGCTCAGGAACGTCATGACCCTGTCTTTTTTTCGTCACGACGGCACTTTAGGCTGGTGATGCGGGTCACTTAAGCCACCTGCTTTGATTACACAAGGAGTCGACGATGGACGATTATCAAGAAGAGCTGTTGGAGTATCAGGCATTCGAACTTGATCCGCTGGATCCGTCCGACGACGCCACCGAGCTGTAGGCAGGCGTCAGGCGGAATGCCGCTGACTGCGGCGAAATTCCCCTGGGGTCTGGCTGTTCCAGCGCTTGAAGGCCCGTTGAAAGGCTTCCGCTGAGGCAAAACCCAGTAGATAGGCGATTTCCCCAAACGCCAGTTCCGTGTCGCGAATGTAGGTCATGGCCAGGTCGCGGCGGGTGTCGTTGAGAATGGCGCGAAACTGCGTGCCTTCCTCGGCCAGTTTGCGGCGTAAGGTCCAGGTCGGCAGTTTCAGGCGCGCCGCCACTTCTTCCAGGTCGGGTTCCCGGCCGCCATTGAGCATCGGCCCCAGCAAGCGGGTGATGCGCTCGCGCAGGCTGCGGGTGCGGGTCAGTTGCTCCAATTCCCTTTCACACAGCTGCAACAGCAGGTTCCAGGTACTGGGGCAATGCTGCGGGTTGCGCTGGCCCAGGCTGTGTTGGCTCAAGCGCAGTTGATTGAGCTCAGCGCCGAACTGGATCGGGCAATCGCCCAGCACGCTGTAGCTTGCACTGTAGTCGGGGGTGGCGAATTCGATCTCGATCCGTTCGGCCACGACCGGCTGCTGGCACAAGGTTGCCATCTGCTGTAGCCAACCGGCGAGAATCGAGTCCACGACAAAGCGGTTATAGGCGTTATAGGGGCTGATGGAATAGAACCGCAGCCAGGCGCCCCCGGCGTCTTCATGAAAGCTGGACTGGCCACGGTAATTGGCACCGTACAGCGCCTCGAAGCGGGTCAAGGTACGCGCGGCTTCGCGCACGTTGGGCGCCTGGGCCGCAGTGACGCCAGCCAGGCCAAGTTGATTCATGCGGCTCAGTTGGCCCATGCGCAGGCCCAGGCCGGGATCGCCGGTCAACTGGATGGCTGCGTGGCCCAGGCGCATATAGCGCGGGATTGACAGGCGTGCACCGGGTTCACTCAAGCGTGCTGGGTCCAGGCCGTATTGCAACAGCAGTGGCTGCGGGTCCAGGCCATGGCTGAGGATCGCGTCGGCCAGGGTGTGCACGATGCCCACCGATAAGTCACCGAGGCGCATCGGTGCCGGTTTCATGGGTTTACAGCCACACGTTCAGCAAACGCGCACCACGCGCGTTGCCGTCGGCGAAGACTTGTCCCTGGGTACTGAGAAAGCTCTGGCCGCTGGTGCCCTGGTCCCAGAACTGTCCGCGCATGAACACGCTCATACCCGCACCGGCCAGGCTGATGGGGGCCTGGCTGATCAGGCTCAGGCGATGCCAGGCTTCACCTTCGCTGAGTTCTTCGGGCTTGAGGCTGACTTCCGGTGGCGTGGAGACACTCTTGAAGCCGCGCCACGGCTTGTCCCAGGTATCCCGGCCAATCACCAGGGCCGGTACCGCCACCAGTTGCGCGCCTAATTCGTTGAGTTTGCGGTAATTGTCCGGATACCAGCTGTCACTGCCGATCAGGATGCCCAGGCGCCCGGCCGGGGTGTCGATCACGCTGATCGCGTTTTCGTCGCCCGGGGCAATAAAACCGCGCTCATCAAAGATCGGGTAGAGCTGGCGCTGGGGCTGGCCCAGCGGCAGGCCGTCGCGGTCGAACACCAGGCTGGTGTTGTACAGCGCACCATGGCCGACCTGCAGTTGACCCTGGCTGATGCTGGGGTTGGGCAGGGCGATGGAACCGGCCACCAGCGTCACCCCGAATTCCTTGGCCAGACCACCAAACAACACCTGGTAATCGCGGGCCATGGCCGGTGCCTTCATGCGCAGGTAGGCATCGTCGATACGGTTATCGCCCTGGGCACTGATCAGTGCGCGCATAAATAGCAACGGATTGCTGGCCGACAACCAGTTCATTGCCTCCTTGAGGCTGGTGGCCTGGTACAGCTCGTTTTTTTCGCCGCTGACCAACAACCAGGTACCGACATGTTCCGGCAACACCACAATGGTTTTGTCATTGATCAGCCCCATGTCCCGGGCATTGCGCAGGTACGCCGAGAGCTTGAGGTGCAAGCGCTCCAGGCTCTGGTAATCGGCGGGGAACAACTCCGGCTGGATGCCCAGCAGATTGCCGTGATCGGCGGGGACGCCCTCGTTCACGGCCAGGTTGATTCTCAGGTCCGACAGGTAATGCCCCACGGGGCGCTCCTGGGTCCAGACCAGATAGGCGGAAACGGCGGCGACCAAGGCCATGGTGAAGGTCAAAGCAAATAATTTACGCATGGGGGAACAGACAACAGGCCGTAAGCAGGGTTCGCCTCTAGGGTAGGGCGCGTCGCCACGCTTGCCAAGGGGCGTTGCGCATTTGGATCAATAACTTGTCAGTTTCAGTCATTGAGCGGTGGGGGCATGGCTCTTAGTCTGTGGGACATAAACCGATGGCCGGCCATTCGAGCCTGCCACGTCCCGTGATGATCCGTTGTGGAGCTGTACCATGACCGCTGCTGCCTACCCGCACCTGCTGGCCCCGTTGGACCTGGGTTTTACCACCTTGCGCAATCGCACCCTGATGGGGTCGATGCACACCGGTCTTGAAGAAAAGCCAGGTGGCTTCGAGCGCATGGCCGCGTATTTCGCCGAGCGTGCCCGTGGCGGCGTAGGCCTGATGGTTACCGGCGGCATTGGCCCGAACGATGAGGGCGGGGTGTATTCCGGGGCCGCCAAGCTGACCACCGAAGCCGAAGCGCTCAAGCACAAGATCGTGACCCAGGCGGTGCACGAGGCGGGCGGCAAAATCTGCATGCAGATCCTCCATGCCGGCCGTTATGCCTACAGCCCCAAGCAGGTCGCGCCGAGCGCGATCCAGGCGCCGATCAACCCGTTCAAGCCCAAGGAGCTGGACGAGGAAGGCATCGAAAAGCAGATCAGTGACTTTGTGACGTGCTCGGTACTGGCCCAGGTCGCCGAGTACGACGGTGTGGAAATCATGGGCTCGGAAGGTTATTTCATTAACCAGTTCCTCGCCGCCCACACCAACCATCGCACCGACCGCTGGGGCGGCGCCTACGAAAACCGCATGCGCCTGCCGGTGGAAATCGTGCGTCGGGTGCGCGAAGCCGTGGGGCCCAACTTCATCATTATCTTCCGCCTGTCGATGCTCGACCTGGTGGAAGGCGGCAGCACCTGGGAAGAAATTGTCCAGTTGGCCAAAGCCATCGAGCAGGCGGGCGCGACGATTATCAATACCGGAATCGGCTGGCACGAAGCGCGCATCCCGACCATCGCCACCAAAGTGCCGCGGGGCGCATTCAGTAAGGTCACGGCCAAGCTGCGCGGCGCGGTGCAGATTCCGTTGATCACCACCAACCGTATCAACACCCCGGAAGTGGCCGAACAGATCCTTGCCGAGGGCGATGCCGATATGGTGTCCATGGCCCGGCCGTTCCTGGCCGACCCGGAGTTCGTCAACAAGGCCGCCGCTGGCCGTGCCGACGAAATCAACACCTGCATCGGCTGCAACCAGGCGTGCCTGGACCATACCTTCGGCGGCAAGCTGACCACCTGCCTGGTCAACCCGCGCGCCTGCTACGAGACCGAACTCAATTATTTGCCGGTCAAGCAGATCAAGAAGATCGCGGTAGTCGGTGCCGGCCCTGCAGGCCTGGCCGCTGCCACCGTGGCCGCCGAACGCGGGCATCAGGTGACCTTGTTCGATTCCGCCAGCGAGATCGGCGGCCAGTTCAATATCGCCAAGCGCGTGCCGGGCAAAGAAGAGTTCTTCGAAACCCTGCGTTATTTCAAACGCAAGTTGCAGACCACCCATGTCGAGCTGTGCCTCAACACCCGCGTGGACGTCGAGCAACTGGTGGCGGGCGGTTATGACGAGATCATCCTCGCCACCGGTATCGCGCCACGTACCCCGGCGATCCCGGGCGTCGATAACCCCAAGGTGTTGAGTTACCTGGACGTGATCCTCGAACGCAAGCCGGTGGGCAAGCGTGTAGCGGTGATTGGCGCCGGCGGCATCGGTTTCGACGTGTCGGAATTCCTTGTCCACCAAGGCGTGTCCACCAGCCTGGATCGCGAGGCGTTCTGGAAAGAATGGGGCATCGACACCCAACTGCAAGCCCGTGGCGGCGTGGCCGGGATCAAGCCCGAGCGCCATGCGCCGGCCCGTGAAGTGTTCCTGCTGCAGCGCAAGACGTCCAAGGTCGGCGACGGCCTGGGCAAGACCACCGGCTGGATCCACCGTACCGGCCTGAAGAACAAGCAGGTGCAGATGCTCAATAGCGTCGAGTACCTGAAGATCGACGACGCAGGCCTGCACATTCGTATTGGCGCCGAGGGCGAGCCCCAAGTGCTGGCGGTGGACAACATCGTCATCTGCGCCGGCCAGGACCCGCTGCGCGAACTGCAGGACGGCCTGGTCGCCGCTGGCCAGAACGTGCACCTGATCGGCGGTGCCGATGTGGCCGCCGAGCTGGATGCCAAGCGTGCGATCAACCAGGGCTCGCGCCTCGCCGCCGAGCTGTAAGACCCGGGAAGGGGCGGTGTTAGACTACCGCCCCTTTTTTCATGCAGACGTGCCCTGATGGGTCCTTTCGATTGGCTTCCCCAGGCTCCCCTCGAACCCTTGCAGCTGGATTGGCTGCACGGCGTCGAGGTGGCCGTGTTGCGCTTGGACCGCATCGATCCGCTGATCAGCGGCAACAAGTGGTTCAAGCTCACCGGGCACCTGGCCCAGGCGCAACAGGCGGGTGCCAGCGGCATCATCAGCCTGGGCGGCGCCTACTCCAATCACCTGCATGCCCTGGCGGCGGCCGGCAAACGCTTCGGTTTTGCCACCGTCGGCCTGTTGCGCGGGCACCCGCAAGACACCCCGACTGTTTTCGACCTGCAAGCGTTCGGCATGCACCTGCACTGGTTGGGCTATGGCGGCTATCGCGCGCGCCATGAGCCGGGCTTCTGGTTGCCTTGGCGCGAGCGCTACCCGCACCTGCATCCTGTGCCCGAAGGCGGCGGCGCAATGACCGGGGCGATGGGTTGTGGGGTGTTGCTGGAGCAGGTACGGACGCAGTTGCACACTCTGGGTTGGGCCGATTACGACGCCTGGTGGCTGGCGGCCGGCACCGGTACCACCCTGGCGGGGTTGGTCCTGGCGGAGGCGGGCGGCCATCCTGTGTTTGGGGCAATGGCGGTCCCGGATGATCATGGCGTCGCGCAGAACGTGCAGGCCATTGTGCAGGGCGGGTATGAACTGTTGGATGCCAGCCGTGGCGGTTTTGCCAAGGCCGATCAGCCATTGCTTGAATTTATCGCCACTACCGAACAGGCCTGCGGCCTTCCGTTGGAGCCGCTGTACACCGGCAAGGCGCTGCTGGCGCTCAAGCAGCAGATCGAGGCCGGGCGCTTCGCTCCCGGCACTCGCTTGATCTTTGTGCACACCGGCGGCCTGCAAGGCCGCCGGGGTTTTGCGGATTAACGCTTGGGTAACATGCGCAACACGGTGTTATCGCGCATGAAATAGTGGTGGTACAGACCCGCCGCCGCATGCAGGCCGATCAGCCAGTAGCCGATAGTGCCGCCCAGCACGTGCCAGCCTTCGATCTGCTTGGCCAAGTCTTTGTTTTCGCCGATCAGGGGCGGCAACTCAAGGCCGTAGAACGACACTGAATGCCCTGCGGCACTGACGATCAGCCAGCCGAAGATCGGCATGCCGATCATGAACACATACAGCGCCACGTGCATCAGCGTCGCCAGCAAGGCTTGCCATTGCGGCGGGGCCGGCAGGATTTTCGGCGCCACGCCCAGGCTGCGGGCAAACAGGCGCAGCCAGACCAGTACAAAGATGGTCAGGCCGAACATGAAGTGCAGTTCCTTGATTAACGTGCGCCCGCCACTGCCTTTGGGGAAAATCCCGCGAAATTCAATGGTGGCGTAGACCACCACCAGCAGCACCAACATCAGCCAGTGCAGGGCGATGGACATCGTACTGTAACGGGACTCGCTGTTTTTCCACGGCATTGCGTCGTTCCTCACTCATCAGGGGCAAACCTCCGTTCTTTGGCGACGGAGTCCCTTCAGCCTAACCCTGTTGTGCAAGGTTTGCCCGAGTGAGGGGCGATGTATTGATCTCGATCAGGCAGCTTGCGGCATTTCACCGCGGGCTAGGCGCTGGTTGATGTCGGCGATCACGCCGGGCAGGTCGGTGATGGTGTCGATCAGGTAGTGCGGGCGCGAGCCGGCGAACAGGGTTTCGATGCGCTTGCGCTCGCTGGCCAGTGTCGCCGGGTCCAGCGCACGGAACTGCTCGTAGGTCAGGCCCAGGGCGTTGCCCGAGCAGGTCAGCGCCACCGTCCACATCCCGGCGCGACGGCCTTCGAGGATGCCCGGCACGGTGTCGTCGATCTTCACGCAGGCCGCCACATCATCGATGCCCAGGGCAATCACGTTGGCCAGGGCCTGGGCGGGCCATGGGCGGCCATTGGGTACTTCGTCGGTGGCGACGACGTGGTCGGCGATGTAGCCGTTGGTGGCAGCCAACTCGACCACCTTGTCCATCACTTGCTTGGGGTAGCCGGAGCAGGAACCGATCTTGATGCCTTGCGCACGCAGTGCGGCGATGGTCTCCAGGGCGCCGGGAATCAGCGCCGAGTGCTCGGCGATCTTCTCGATCTGCAGCGGCATGAAGCGCTCGTAGATGGCGGTCACGTCAGCGTCGGTCGGCGTGCGGCCGAAGGCTTTGCGATAGCGCTCGGCCACTTGCGGCTGATCACACAGGGTGCGGATGTGGTCCCACTTGCCCATGCCCATCGGGCCACGGGCTTCTTCGATGGACACCTGGACGTCGAACTCGGCAAACGCCTCGACAAAAATCTGCGTGGGGGCGAATGAGCCGAAGTCGACCACGGTGCCGGCCCAGTCAAGGATGGCGGCCTGCAGGGTGTTGGGGTTCTGATAGTTCATGGTAAAAATCCTATAGGTAATGGGGCGTACGTTGTAGGAGCGAGCTTGCTCGCGAAAAACCTCAGGGCGCCGCTGTGAAGCAGGCCGCCCGCGTTATCGTTAACGATCTTCGCGAGCAAGCTCGCTCCTACAATTGAATTTGGGGGTTAGATAGCGAGCACTTCCATCTCTTGCAGCGCCTGGGCAATCGCCGCCACTGCCGCTTGCATCTCTGCCTGGTTGACATGGCCGATGCAGCCGACGCGGAAGGTTTCGACCTGGGTCAATTTGCCCGGATACAGAATGAAACCCTTGGCCTTGACCCGCTCGTAGAAGTCCTTGAACTGGTAGCGCGGATCGCTCGGCGCGTGGAAGGTGACGATGATCGGCGCCTGGATCGCGGCGGGCAGGAAGCTGCGCAGGCCCAGTTCGGCCATGCCGTCCAGTAGCGTCTGGCAGTTGGCGGCATAGCGCTGGTGACGGGCCGGCAAGCCACCTTCCTCGTTGTATTGCAGCAGCGCTTCATGCAAGGCGGCCACTACGTGGGTCGGCGGGGTAAAGCGCCATTGGCCGGTCTTGGCCATGTAGGCGTGCTGGTCGAACAGGTCCATGGCCAGGGAATGGCTGTTGCCTTGGGCGGCGGCCAGCGCTTGTTTTTTGGCAAAGACAAAACCCATGCCCGGCACGCCTTCCAGGCATTTACCGGAAGCGGCAATCAGGGCGTCAAACGGCACCTGGGCCGCGTCGATGGGCAGCGCGCCAAAGGAGCTCATGGCGTCGATGATCAGGCGTTTGCCATGGCGCTGGATGACCTGGGCGATCTCCGGCAGCGGGTTGAGGATGCCGGTGCTGGTTTCGCAGTGGATCAGCGCGACATGGGTGATGGTGCTGTCAGCCTGCAACAGCCGATCCACATCAGCGGCGGTGGTGGGCTGGTCTTCGGCGGTCTCGAAGGTGCTGAACGGGCGGCCGAGCACTTCGCAGATCTTCGCCAGCCGCTTGCCGTAGGCTCCGTTGATCAGCACCAGCACCTTGCCATCCCGTGGCACCAGGGTGCCGATGGCGGCTTCGACGGCGAAGGTGCCGCTGCCCTGCAAGGGCACGCAGTGATGGCTGTCGCCACCGTTGATGATCGCCAGCAGTTGCTCGCAGAGGCTGGCGGTCAATTGGTTGAAGCGGTCATCCCACGAACCCCAGTCAACCATCATGGCCTGGCGGGTGCGGGCGGAGGTGGTCAGGGGCCCCGGTGTGAGCAGGATCGGCGCGGCAGTACTCATTCTCATGTCCTCGCAAAGCAGTGGGATGAAGCTACGGGACATAAATTGCAGTTTGGCTTGTCATCAATCAAATTGTTTGTTGTTATGCCAGCCATCAGTGAGGCCGATAGCTATGAATCTTTTTCAACTCCGCGCATTTGACGCCGTGGCCCGGGACGGCAGCTTTACCCGTGCCGCCGCGCGCCTGTTTATCAGCCAGCCGGCCGTGACCGGGCATATCAAGGCGCTGGAAGAGCACTACCAGATCACCCTGCTGCGACGTACCGCACGGCGGGTCGAGTTAACCGAAGAAGGGATCAAGCTGGCGGCCATCACCCGCAGCATCTTCGGCCAGGTGGATGAAGCGCAGGCCCTGCTGGAGGCCAACCGCCAATTGCTCACCGGGCGCCTGGAAGTGGCGGCGGATGGGCCGCATATGGTCATGCCCATGCTGGCAAAGCTGCGTGCGCGGTACCCGGGGATTACCGTCAACCTGCGCCTGGGCAATGCCCAGGAAACCCTGGCGGCGCTGTTGTCCGAGCACGCGGATGTGGCGGTGTTGACGCAAGTGGAGCCACGCAAGGGCGTGCACCTGCAGCCCTTGAACGAGTCACGTATCTGCGCCTTGGTACCGGCTGGCCACCCGTGGCTGGCGGATCCGGCGGGTATCCGCCTGGAGCAGTTGGACCAGGTGATCATGGTGCTGCGCGAGCCCAGCTCCATCACCCGCCGCACCTTCGACGAGGCCTGTGCCAAGGCCGGCATACAGCCCAAGGTGTTGCTGGAGCTGGACAGCCGCGAAGCGGTGACAGAAGCGGTGGCCGCCGAACTGGGAGTGGGGGTGGTGTCCTCGGTGGAAGTCAGTCGGGATCCGCGGGTGCATGCGATTCCCATCCATGGCGAGGGACTGCTGAACCACCATATGCTCGGGTGCATGGAGCGGCGCCGGGAGTTGCGTTTGATTCAGGCGTTTTTTGAGCTGGCTTCCAGTTGATTGGTGTTGATCAGACTGTGCGGGGAGTTATCAATTAAACGTAGATCCCCCTGTGGGAGCGGGCTTGCTCGCGAAAGCGGTGTGACAGGTAGCTTATTTGTTACTCAGACACCGCTTTCGCGAGCAAGCCCGCTCCCACATTTGATCTTCGCTGCTTTGAGCATTGCGTTCGCTCCCACAGAAGTGTCTGCTCAGGTACCCAGGCTCTCGCGGACAATCTCCAGAAACGTCGCCACCACCCGTCGCGAGCTTTGTTCTTTCAGGCACACCAGTGTTTCCTTCATGCGCTGGGTGCAGTCGCGGATTGGCATGGCATACACCCGGGAGTCTGCACCGAATTCCGAGGCCGAGACTACGCCCACGCCAATCCCTACCACCACCGCTTCACGGGCGGCCTCGCGGCCTTCCACCTGGATCGCCGGGCGAATGCGCAACCCGGCCTGGTGCATCTCCCGTTCCAGGGTCTGACGGGTCACCGAGCCGGTTTCCCGCAGAACCAGGGGCGTGTCGTCCAGGTCCGCCAGGTCGATGAATTCCCGCCCGGCCCACGGGTGGTTGCGTGCAACAAAGGCCAGCATCGGGTCATCGCGCAGCGGGATTGAGAGCAGGCGTTCATCGTCGACGTCGCGCCCCACCAGCGCCAGGTCAGCCTGATAGTTGTGCAGGCGATACAGCGCATCATCGGTGTTACCTGTCTCGATCTTTACCGTGATCCCCGGATAACGTTCGCAAAACTGCGCGATCTGCGGCAGTACATGCACCGGCGCATCCACGGCCAGGGTCAGGCTGCCGGTCTGCAAGGCCTTGGAGTCTTGCAGCAGCTCCTCGGCCTCGGCGGCGACCACAAACAGGCGCTGGGTGATACTCAGCAGGCGTTCGCCCAGGTCGGTCAGGCGCACGGAGCGCTTGTTGCGATGAAACAACAGCACGCCGAAGCGCTCTTCGAGCTTGCGCACCTGGTCGGAAATGGCCGGCTGGGTGAGGAACAGCCGCTCGCCGGCCAGGGTAAAGCTGCCGTGGACCGCTACCGCATGGAAGGCTTTGAGTTGCGCGTGGGAAACCGACATGGCACGACCTCTTACAAGCTGGGCTTATATTTGAAATACGATAAATCGATTTTACCTATTAGTCAGCCATTGCTTTGATAGCCCTCAGTCGCCGTAGGTTGAGTCCTACAACTTCGGCGATCATGGGTCGTTGCGTGCAATCTTGCAGGACTCATCTGACCAGTACCGGCGCCCAGCGACCCGGTACTGCAGTGCAAAACAATAAAAACACAGGCAATTGCTTTTCGATTCTGCCGGCACACTCACACCTGAGGTCAGAACCACCATGAATATCCCTATGGGTAGTATCAAGCGTTGGCGCGTGCAGATTTTCGCCATCACCTGGCTGGCCTATGCCGCCTTCTATTTCACCCGCAAAGCGTTTTCCGTGGCCAAGTTGGGGATCGTCGACGACCCGAGTTTCCCGCTGGACAAGATGATGATGGCCAACCTGGATGGCCTGTACCTGGCGGCGTATGCCGTTGGCCAGTTCACCTGGGGCATGCTCGCCGACCGCTTCGGCCCCAGGGTGGTGGTGTTGGGAGGGTTGGTGATTTCTGCGGCCGCCGCCTTGGTCATGGGCACGTTCGCCACGTTGCCGATCTTCGTCACGTGCATGTTGATCCAGGGCCTGGCGCAGTCCACTGGCTGGTCGGGGCTGTGCAAGAACCTTGGCAGTTTTTTCCCGGCGCAACAGCGCGGGCGGGTGTTGGGCTTGTGGAGCTCGTGCTATGCGTTTGGCGGGTTGGTGGCATCGCCGTTTGCCGGTTGGTGGGCCTATACCCTGATCGGCAGCTGGCACGCGGCATTTATCTCCAGTGCCGCGGTGGTGGCGTTGGTGGCGGTGCTGTTCTTCATTTTCCAGCGCAATACGCCCCAGGACGTCGGCCTGCCGGAAGTGGAGCCTGAGCCGGCAATGAGCGCCGACGAGCAGGCGGCGGCCAAGAAAATCAGCATCCTTGAGCCGCTACGCGAGATCTTGCGCAACCGCACGGTGCTGACCTTGGGCCTGGCGTACTTCCTGTTGAAACCGGCGCGCTACGCGATCCTGTTGTGGGGCCCGGTCATCGTCTACGAGCAGATGCCCTCGGTGGGCAAGGTCGGTGCCGCTATTGTGCCCACGGCGTTCGAACTGGCGGGCCTGTTGGGGCCGATCATGATTGGCCTGGCGTCCGACAAACTGTTCGGCGCCCGGCGCATGCCGGCCTGTGTCCTCAGCCTGTTGGCGCTGACGGTGTCGCTGGCGCTGTTCATGGGGGCATTGCATACCGGTAGCGTGCTGTTGGTGATGGCCCTGCTGTTTGTCATGGGCCTGACCCTGTACGGGCCGGACTCGATGATCAGCAGTACGGCGGCGATCGACTTCGGCACGGCCAAGGCAGGTGCGACGGCGGCGGGCTTCGTCAACGGTTGCGGTTCGGTGGGAGCGATTCTCGGTGGCCTGTTGCCGGGCTACTTCGATACGGTGACGGTGTTTATCGTGTTCGCCGGCGCCGCGTTGTTTTCGGCGCTGGTGCTGATGCCCTATTGGAACGCTCGGCCTGCGGTTTTGGCGCAAGTGGGCGACTTTGTGCCGGATCGCTCAGTGGCGATCAAACCCCTGCGCACCTGAGGCACCTGCAACGCTGGCCGGTTTTTTGGTGGAACGAAGGGGTCTTGCCCTATAAACTCTGCGGCCAAAGCGCCGGCCAGTAGACGTCTCGGCGCCACGGATATCAAGAGAGTGAGTCATGGGCGCACAGTGGAAGGTTAAACATAAAGAAGCGGCATCCAATGCCAAGGGCAAGATCTTCGGCAAGCTGGTGAAAGAGATCACCATTGCCGCCCGTAATGGTGCGGACACCGCGACCAACGCCCACCTGCGTCTGGTGGTCGAACAGGCCAAAAAGGCCTCGATGCCCAAGGAAACCCTGGAACGCGCGATCAAGAAAGGCGCGGGCCTGCTGGGCGAGACCGTGCAATACCATCGTGTGACCTACGAAGGGTTTGCCCCGCACCAGGTACCGTTGATCGTCGAATGCGTGACCGACAACATCAACCGCACCGTGGCGGAAATCCGCGTGGCATTTCGCAAGGGGCAACTGGGGGCTTCGGGCTCCGTGGCCTGGGACTTCAACCATGTGGGGTTGATCGAGGCCTCGCCGGATACCCCGGATGCCGACCCGGAAATGGCTGCCATCGAAGCCGGCGCCCAGGACTTTGAAGAAGGTGAAGAAGAGGGCACGACCCTGTTCATTACCGAGACCACGGACCTGGATGCGGTACAGAAAGCTTTGCCGGAGCAGGGGTTTACCGTGTTGTCGGCCAAGTTGGGCTACATCTCGAAAAACCCGGTCAGCGGCTTGAGCGACGAGCAGATGGCGGAAGTCGAAGCGTTCCTCGAAGGCCTCGACAACCATGACGATGTGCAAGATATGTTCGTCGGCCTGGCGGGCTGACACCAGCCTTTAATCATGGACGGGGGCTAGTGTGTGAGCGGGCTTGCCCGCGATAGCGGTCGGTCAGTTACACCGCTATCGCGGGCAAGCCCGCTCCCACATGTGCATGGCGTTTCAGAGGGAGGACAGCAGTGTCTCGATCTCTTGGAACGCCGGACGCGTGAGCACCTGCGGCTGGCAGCAACTGTCACGCAGCGCCTCCAGCACTTGGCGCTGTTCATCGCTCAAGCCTTCGTCAATGCGCTCCAGCAACTCCCCCAGCAATACCCCGAACGCGCGCACTTCAATGCGCTGCAACGCCCTGGTTTCCAAGGTGTCTGCCGTGGCGTGGAACGATGCCGCGCCAAAGTCCCCGAGCAAGCAATCACCCTCGGCATTGCACAGGATATTGTGGCCATACAGGTCGCCATGGGTAATGCCGTGCCGGTGCAGATGCGCCGCTACGCAGGCGATGCCGCGCGCCATGCGCAATGCCACTTCCAGGCTGAAACGGGTGGCAGGGTCGTAGACGTCCCGGGTGCAGGACGCCAGGCTGGGCAGATCGGCGAGGTTGCGGTAGCTCGGGTCGATCAGGTCCATTACCAGGGCGGCCTGTTCAGTGGGGTGGCCGATCACGCGGCCTTGCACCTTGATCAGGTTGGGATGCAGCCCGGCGGCAATGCAGGCCTGCATTTCGTGCAGCGGCGAACCGTCGCTGGTGATGGTGCCCTTATAGAGCTTGACGGCCACAGGTGCACCCGATGTTCCCCTGAGCGCCTTGCGAATCACCCCTGACGCGCCTTCGCCCAATATTTCGCCCAGTTGCAGTTCAGCCCAGGGAATATTCGGCGTCGCCTCATCATTTACCAGGTCCACCGCGCTTTCCACCGGGTTGCCGGCATAGGCCAGCCAGGTCAGGCGCGGCAGCGTCAGCAGCCATTGCGGCAATTGCGTCAAGCGGTTGGAGGCGATGCGCAGTAGCTCGAGGTTGTGGCACTGGGCCAAGCTCGCCGGCAGTTGCTCCAGGCGGTTGCCCGCCAGCATGAGCTTCTGTAGCAGGGGCCGCTCACCGAGTGCGTCCGGCAAGTGGCTGATGCGGTTATCGGTGAGGATCAACCAGCGCAACTGCGACGGCAGCGCGGCGGCGGGCACATGCTCGATCTGGTTGGCCTTGAAGCCGACCATGCTCAATTGCTGGCATTGGCCCAGGCACGCTGGCAGTTCGGTGAAGGCGTTGTCCGAGCAAAACAGCACACGCAGGTGGGGCAGGCGGTGCAAGTCGTCCGGCAGGCTGCTCAGGGCGTTGCCGCTCAGGTTGAGGATTTCCAGGGAGTCGGCCAGGTCGAAGATTTCCCGGGGGAACTGCGTCAGGCCGCAGGACAGGTCCAGGCGCTTGATGCCGGCCAGTTGGCCAGCCTTGAGTTGGGCAAGGGTATCCATGAACAGCTTCGGTCACTCGACAAGGGCAAAGGCGCTCATGATAGCGACTTGAGCGCCGGCGAGCTGACTTGTTGCAGCTGGCCCAGGCGGCTGCGGGTGCGGGCCAGGTCAATCGCCTGACCTTGCAGGGCCGTATCCAGTGGCTGTTGGCCCAGCAGTGTGAGGTGCTTGTCCTGGTCGTACAGCACGTCGATCAGGTTGATAAACCGCTGTTGCACGGCAATCGGGCAGTCGTCCAACCGGGGCAGGCCGTCGATGATCCAGTGGTCGAAGTCCTCGCACAGCAGCAGGTAATCCATCACGGCGGTGGGCTGTTCACACAGGTCCTCGAAGGCCACGGCCAGGCTGCGTGCCTGTTGCCAGCGCACCCGCAGTTGCCGCGAGCCGACCGTCAGCGCCAGGGGCGGGCCATCGGTCGCGGGCAGCCCCAGTTCACGGCGCTGGGCCGGGGTGCCGGGCCACACGTATTGGCCGTGGGTGAAACGCTGCTGCCGGTGGTTTTGCGCCAAGCCGCGGTAGTCCTGGGGCGCGCTGACTTCCATGACGTCCATGCGCGCGCTGATCAGGTCGATCGCCGGCTTGAAGCGCTGGTGGTACAGCGGGTTGGGCAGCAAGCCTTGTGGCGGGTAGTTGGAGGTGACCAGCACCAGGATGCCGCGTTGGAACAGCGCCTTGAACAGCCGGGTGATCAACATCGCATCGCCGATGTCATGCACATGGAACTCGTCGAAACACAGCACCCGGCAGCCGTCTAGCAGTTGGTCCAAGGTCGCGCCCAGGGCATCGGCCTGCTGGCGGTGGGCAAACATGCCCCGGTGCAGGCGGGCGAAAAAGTCATGGAAATGCACGCGCTGTTTGCCGGGCAGCGCCAAGGCCTGGAAAAAACCGTCGAGTAACCAACTTTTGCCGCGGCCGACGGCGCCATGCAGGTACAGGCTGCGGGCCGGGCGGTTGGCTAACAATTGTACGGTTTGCCGGGCCATGGCATCGATCACCCGCAACTGGCTGGGGCTGAGGGTGTAGCCCTGCTGCCGGGCCTTGTCCGCGAAGAACCGGTGAATGGCTGGCGCGCTATCGGTGGCGGTCTTTTTGCCCAGCAACCGTTTGAGCAAGGTCAGGCGACGGGGGCGGTTATCGTGAAAGGGCATGGCGTTGGCGTCCTAGAACCGTGTGGTTTGCTTGAGCAAGCGGGTGGTCGGTTCGTCCTCTGGGCTGACCATCGCGTAGTTGTAGCCGGGGCTGGACCAGTATTGGGCCTGGAGCCCGTCGGCACTGCGGCTGCCCCGTGGCAGCAAGGTGTTCTGCGGGCCCGGTGGGCGAATATAGAAACTGATGCGCCGGCCTTGTGGGTTCTCGTAGAGCACCATCGCCGCTGCGCCCTGGTCCGTGGTGAGCAGGCGCCCGCTGACGGGGTTGAAGCCGGCCCGGCTCAGGTCTGGCAGGCGATGGGCCTGGGCGAAGTAGCGGTCGAGCCAGGCTTGCATATCGCCGTTGTCGTGGACCTGATAGTCGGCGGGCATGATCTGGTCCTGGGCGAACAGGCGATAGGCCTGCAGGGCATCGGTCATCGGCAGTGCCGTGGTGATAAGCGTGGCCTGCCGCGCTTGCCAGCCCCCCAGGCCACCGAGCCCGACCGCGAGCAACAGCACGGCCGCACTGGCGAATCGACGGCGTGCGTGGCGCTTGAGGCGCTGGCGAATCAGCGCCGGGTCCAGATCGGGGTTGGCCGCAGGCTGGGCGCCAAGGGCCGCGCGCAGGTGCTGGGCATCCTGCTGCCAGGCGTGGACCTGGGCCGCGACCTCGGGGTGCGCGGCGAGCCAGATGTCCAGTTGGCGTCGATCAGGCTCCGTAAGCTGGTGATCGACGTAAGCGTGCAGGTCGCGCTCGCTGGGGGGCAGGCTGATCATTTGAGTCTCCGCAGGGAAGGGCTGGTGATGTCACCGTCGCTGAGTTGGCGCAAGGCCTGGCGCGCGCGGGACAGGCGAGACATCACGGTGCCGATGGGCACCTCGAGAATGTGGGCGACTTCCTTGTAGCTCAAGCCTTCCACCGAAACCCACAGCAGCAGGGCGCGTTGCTCGCTCGTCAATTGGTCAAAGGCTTGCAGGGTCGTCTGGGCGATCACTGTGCGTTCGGCGGAAGGCTGCGCGTCATCGCGGCCGGTAAAGAACTCCAGCATTCGCGCGTAGCGCCGGGAGCGGCGGTGTGCATCGAGGAATTGCCGGTAGAGGATCGAGAACAGCCAGGCCCGCAAGTCACCGTCTACGCGTTTGTCGCGCCAATGGACGATGGCCCGCTCAAGGCTGGCCTGCACCAGGTCGTCAGCGCTGCTGGCGTTGCGTGTCAGGGAGACGGCGAAGCGCCGCAGCCTGGGGAGTAGTTCACGCAACTGTTCGTCGAGTTCATGCATGGATGGCCTGCGGCGCGTGTGTGGCAATGGGCTGTGCTCAGGGAGACGCTAGCCAGCGATGGATATTCCATTTGTAGGAAAAATAAATCCAGTGAATGGCCTCGTTCCCTATCGTTTGTAGCCTCTCGCAAGTCTGTAATGTCGTGTCAGTTCCTCAATCAAGCGCCCTGACTGCCCGGTCACTGTGGGGCAGGAGCCAGATGAGGAGTAAGCCTATGATGTCGGCAACAGCAACGAGTGGGGGGGTTGTCAGTACCAGGGCGCTAGGCCATTTGCCGGCCCGGCAACGCGATACCCTCCAGGCCTGGGGATGCGGTGCGGTCAGCCCACTGCCGTACACCTCTATACACCAGGCCTTTGAAGCGCAAGCGGCGGCAGCGCCCGAGGCGATAGCCGCCCGCTGGCTGGACCAGAGCATCAGCTATCGGCAGTTGAATCGCCAAGCCAATCGGCTGGCGGCGTACCTGATCGAACAGGGGGTTGTACCGGGCGACAGTGTGGCACTGTTTGTCGAACGCTCGATCCCCATGCTGGTGGGGATGCTCGCGGTGCTGAAAGTCGGTGCTGCGTATGTGCCCCAGGACGCCCGAATTACCCCACCGGCCCAGCTGGCGATGATCCTTGAGTCGTTGTCGAGCCAGGTGGTGCTGACATTGTCGGGGTTCAAGGATCGCCTGCCGCTGGCAGCGGATCAGCCGTGCGTGTGCCTGGATGAGTTTCTCGCGCAGGCGCCGTGGCCGGCAGAGGACGCAGACCAGAACGTCGTTGTGCCCCGCCCCGGCGACTTGTGTTTTGTATTGTTTACCTCTGGTACCACGGGTCGGCCCAACGGGGTGCAGGTGACCCATCGCAATGTGTGCAACGTGCTGCTGACGGCGCCGGGAAACCTGGGCATGAAGCCGGGCATGATCGTCGGGCAGATTCTCAACATTGCATTCGACATGGCCGCCTGGGAAATTCTCGGCTGCCTGGCCCACGGCGCAACATTGCATATCCGCACCCAGGATATCGGGCAGACGGCGCACCTTTGCCAGGTGCTGATTGCAACGCCGTCAATCCTCGGCACCCTGGACCCCCAACAGTGCCCCGACCTTGAGACGGTAGCCGTGGCGGGTGAGCCGTGCCCACAGGCGCTGGCGGACCGATGGGCGGCCCATTGTGTGTTCTACAACGGCTGCGGGCCTACCGAAACCACCATCGTCAACACCCTGCACCGGCACACGCCGGGGGCACCCTTGACCATCGGCACGCCTACGCCCAACAACACCGTGTATGTGCTGGATGAACACGGGCGGGCCTGCGCGCCAGGGGCGGTCGGTGAGATGTGGGCCGGGGGCGACGGGGTGACGGCGGGTTATCTGAACAACCCGCTATTGACCGCGCAACGTTATTGCCCAGATCCGTTCCTGGGGGCGGGCCGCATGATGTTTCGCACACGGGACCTGGGACGCTGGACCGACAGCGGGGCCCTGGAACATCTGGGGCGAGTGGACGATCAGGTCAAGGTGCGTGGTTTTCGCGTGGAGTTGGATGCGGTTTCAAGCACTTTGGAGGCGTGTGGGGCGTGTAGCCGGGCGGTGACGCTGAAGTTCGACAGTCAGCACCTTGTGGCGTTTGTGACGCCGGCCAGTGCGAATGTTCCGGCTGCCAGGCAGTACTGCGCGCAGCGGTTGGCCTACTACTGCGTTCCCGCGTTGATCTTTGCTGTGGAGAATCTGCCGCTGACGGCGCGCGGCAAGATCGACAAGACCTTGCTGCTGCAATGGGCGCGCGACAGCGTCGAGGGGCAGCAACTCGCCCTGCAAGCAGGTGGCCGCCCATGATTGACAGGTTGATGGAAACACCATTGCCTGCACGGCCTGGTGGGTGGCGACGTTGGTCTGTTGCGCCGCTGTTTTCTCATTACAACCGGCTGGTAGCGCTGGTGCTGGTGGCCAACGGTTGGTTTGCGCTGGCCAGCCTGCAGCTGCCTGTTGTGGATGTGCAGGTGGTGTCGCAACTGGTGATGTTCAACCTGGCCCTGGCGATTCTGGTGCGCCAGCAGTACGTGATCAACGGGTTGTTCTGGCTGGCGACGCGGATCCCCGTGACGTGGCCGCTGTGCATCCGTCGCCATGCGGCCAAGGTCTATCACCTGGGGGGGCTGCACAGCAGTGGCGCGGTGGCGGCGACGTTGTGGTTCGCGTTGCTGGTCGGCAGCCAGGGATGGCGTTACCTGCAACAGCCCCACAGCGTTTCGGCGGCGTGGTTGCTGGTCAGTGGGGCATTGTTGGGGATGTTGGTGCTGATGGTGGTGATGGCGCAGCCGTGGATTCGCGGTCGCTTCCATAACGGCTTCGAGCGCGTGCATCGGTTTGCAGGGTGGGCAGCCTTGTTGCTGTTCTGGGCGCAGACGCTGATGGCGGTACCCCAGGGCAGGCTGCTGCATGCCATGGAGTTCTGGGTGTTGCTCCTGCTGAGCCTGAGTATTGCCCTGCCTTGGTTGCGCCTGCGCAGGGTGGCGGTCAGTCATCAGCGACCGTCCGACCATGCAATAGTGACCCGCCTGTGCCACACCACGCCGTTTGCCGGCTCGTCCACTGCAATCAGTCTCCAGCCGCTGCTGGAGTGGCATTCGTTTGCCAATATCCCAGCTCCGGGCCAGCCGGGTTTTCGCCTGATTATTTCCCGGGCCGGGGATTGGACGGGGCGCTATATCGACCGCTTGCCATCGCATGTGTGGGTCAAGGGGATTACTACCGCGGGCGTGGCCAACGTCGAGACCTTGTTCAAGTCGGTGGTGTACATCGCCACAGGGAGTGGCATCGGCCCGGTGATGCCGCATTTGCTGGCGGCGCAGGTACCGATCCAACTGGTGTGGTCCACCCGCAGCCCCGCCAAGACCTATGGCGCGCAATTAGTCGCGGAAATTATGCGGGCACAACCCGATGCGGTGATCTGGGACACCGATGTGCGGGGCAAGCCGGATCTGGTGCAGTTGGCCTACGCTGCCGTGCAAGCCGCAGGGGCCGAAGCGGTGATCTGCATTGCCAACCAGGCCTTGACCCGCCGGGTGGTTGAAGAGATGGAAGCCCGGGGCATACCGGCCTACGGCGCGATCTGGGATTCCTGAGCAACGGTTTGGCACGCCGCCCCGCCAACAGGGGTGGGATGAGTCCGAGAAATAGGACTACTTGCCACTTGTTCTGAAAATACCTACAGCTTCAGGGGAATAAGCCTGCGTCAGCAGCGTCTTATTGCACCTTCCCCTGTGGCCGTGGGCCTCGGAGCATTTCATGGTAGATCACTCATCACCGTCACGTCGGCCGTTGGGGCGTGCAAGCCTGCTGCTGCGCCTGGCCGCTATCGGTGTGGTTGTCGGCGCAGTGGCGGGAGCCTTTGCCTACGTCAATGGCACACTCGACCCACAACGTTTGCGGCCCAAGACTCTGGTCAATGCGCTGGAAACCAACAACGGCGTTCACCCCGGCTACCGACGCAACCATTCCAAGGGCGTGTGTGTCGCGGGCTATTTTGAGAGCGGTCCTGCGGCGCGTGCGTATTCCAGTGCGCAAGTGTTCCACGAGGCACGCACTCCGGTGATCGGGCGTTTCGCCTTGCCCAGCGGCAACCCGTATGCCCCCGACAGCAGCGTGCCGATCCGTAGCCTGGCCTTGCAGTTCAGCCAGGCCAACGGCCAGCAGTGGCGCACCGGGATGAACAGCATGCCGGTGTTCCCGGTGGGCACGCCCGAGGCGTTCTACCAGATGCTCAAGGCGGGCGCTCCTGACCCGGTGACCGGCAAGCCGAACCCGGCCAGCATGCCGGCATTTTTTGCCAGCCATCCCGAGGCTGCGCCGTTTCTGGCATGGGTCAAGACCGCCAAGCCTTCGGCCAGTTATGCCACCGAGTCCTACAACGGCATCAATGGGTTTTACCTGATCAACGCCAATGGCCAGCGCCAGGCCGTGCGCTGGGGAGTGGTGCCAATCAGCCAGGACACAAAGGAGGCGGCGGCGCCTGCGGGGGCGGATTTCTTGCAACAGGACCTGGAACAACGCTTGCTCGCCGGCCCCGTGCGCTGGCAATTGCTGATCACCCTGGCCAACCCCGCTGACCCCGTGGATGACGCCAGCAAAGTGTGGGCTGGCGAGCATACGGTGCTCAATGCCGGCACGCTGGTGCTCGACAGCAGCCAGCCGCAACTGAGCGGCGATTGTCGTGATATCAATTTTGATCCGCTGATCCTGCCGAGTGGCATTGAAGCGTCCAACGATCCGCTGCTGGCGGCGCGTTCTGCCGCCTATGCCAGTTCGTATCTGCGGCGTACCGGTGAAGTCAGCCAACTGCACAACGCGGTTCAGGAGTCGAAGCCATGAATGCCCCATCCCGGTTTTTTACCCCGCTGGCGCGCTTGCTGCACTGGCTGATGGCATTGATGGTCATCGCCATGCTGTTTATCGGTGCCGGCATGGTGGCGTCGGTTTCTCAACGGCATGAGTGGCTGCTGCACCTGCACAAGCCTTTGGGTATTGCGATTCTGGCGTTGGTGATCGTGCGCCTGGTGGTGCGTTTTTCGACCCGCCAGCCGCCGCTGCCTTCTGATTTGCCACTGTGGCAGGTGCTGGCGGCCAAGGCGTCTCATCTGCTGCTGTATGGCTTGATGCTGGTGTTGCCGCTGCTGGGTTGGGCGATGATTTCGGCGGCGGGCGACCCGGTGATGCTCTCCAGCACCGTGCAGTTGCCGGCGTGGGTGCCGGCCAATGCCCAGTTGTTTGCGGTGTTGCGCAAGGCTCACGGGTACCTCGCCTATTTACTGTTTCTGACGGTGCTGCTGCATTTGGCGGCGGCGTTGTTTCATGGCTGGGTACGTCGTGATGGCGTGTTGCAAAGCATGCTGGGCAAGGACTGAGCACCGAGGGTAAACCGCCAGTAAACCAGGGCCAACAGGTTGATGGCAGCGCCCAGGGCGCACACGCCGAGCCAACCGGCCCAGGCGTACATCATCGTGGCCATGACCGAGCCCAGGGCGCTGCCTGCCGAGTAGAACAGCATGTAGGCGGCCACCAGCCTGCTCTGGGCATCGGGGCGCACGCTGTAGATCAGGCTTTGGCTGGTGACATGCACGGCTTGCAGGCCGAGGTCGAAGGTAATCACACCGAGCAATAACGCCCATAACGAGGACTGGGTGAAGGCGATGGCCAGCCACGACAGCAGCATCAGCATCAAGGCTGCACCGCTGGTCCACTGGGCGCGGCCTCGGTCGGCCAGGCGCCCGGCATGGGCCGCACCCAGCGCGCCGGCGGCACCGGCAAGGCCGAATAGGCCGATCTGGGTGTGGGACAACGACAATGGCGGGGTGCTCAGCGGCAACACCAAAGGCGTCCAGAGCACGGTGCCAGCGGCAAACGTCAGCAACGCCAGCACTGCACGATCCCGCAGGACTTTTTCCTCGCGCAACAGGCTGAACACCGAGCGCAGCAATTGTCCGTAGGAATCCTGCGTACGAGGCTGTTCGGCGGCGGGCAACACACGCCACAGCAACAGCGCCATCAGCAGCGTCAGGCCGGCCGACAACAGGTACACCGAACGCCAGCCGGCCAGGTCCGCCATGATCCCGGATACCGTGCGCGCCAGCAGCAGGCCGACCACGATGCCACTGGTCACCAGGCCGACCACGTGCCCCCGTTGCTCGGGCTGTGCCAGGTGGGCGGCATAGGCCACTAACACCTGGGCCACCACGGCGAGCAGGCCCGTCAGCAGCAGGCCCGCCAGGAACCACGGGCCGCTGCTGGACAGCGCGACCAGCAGAACCGCACAGGTTGAGAGCAACAACTGGCTGACAATCAAGTGGCGGCGATTGAGCAGGTCTCCCAGTGGCACCAGCAATAACAGGCCAATGCCATAACCGACCTGGGTCAGGCTGATGACGATGCCGACGGTGGCCGGGTCCATGGCGAACGTGCTGGCCATGGCATCGAGCAGGGGTTGGGCGTAATAGACATTTGCCACCGATAACCCACAGGCAATGGCGAACAGCAGCACGACCGCGCCGCTCAAGGGGGATTTTGGCATGTTGGATGCTCGTTATGGTTTTGAAATGAAACCAGTTGTACGGTAGGTATTCCGGTTTTATATTGCAACTACATTTTTTGTCAGGCAGGCATCATCCATGGTCAAACTCACCCGCTTTGAAACAGCCGAATGCCCGGTCGCGCGCTCACTGGAGGCCATTGGCGATGGGTGGGCGCTGTTGATCATTCGTGATGCCTTCGATGGCATCCGCCGTTTTGGCGAGTTCCAGCGCAGCCTGGGGATGGCCAAGAACATTCTCTCGGCGCGCCTGCGCAATCTGGTGGCCCATGGGATTTTCGAGATCGTCCCAGCCTCCGATGGCAGTGCTTATCAGGAGTATGTGTTGACCGAAAAGGGCAGGGGGTTGTTTGCCGTGATCATTGGGTTACGGCAGTGGGGCGAGGGCTTTTTTTACGCTGAGGGCGAGGCGCATTCGTTGATGCTGGACCGTGAGCACGGGCAGGCCCTGCAGCCCTTGCAAGTACGTGCGGCGGATGGCCGGGTGCTCGGGCCGCAGGAATGTCTGCGGGTGGCGGCGCAATCCGGGGGCTGAATGACCCCCCGGGTTGGCCAGGGTCAGCGCAGTACGTCGACGATATCCGCCACGCTGCTCAGCACGTCCTTGCCCAGTTGCAGCGAGCGTTTGCCGGACCAACCGGTATGCGGGTCGGGTGCATCGTCGTTGTCCTTGAACGGCATTTCCAGGGTCAGGGACAGGCAATCGAACCGCTCGCCCACACTGTTGCACGCCAGGGTCATGTTGGCCTGGCCTGGCAAGTCGCGGGTGTAGCCATGGGTGGTCTGGAAGTCGCGGGTCAGTTCGCTCAAGTGGCTGCGAAAGTGTTTTTCCAGGGCCTCGATACGTGGCGTATAGCCGGGGTTGCCTTCACAACCTGCGGTGAACACGTAGGGGATTTCCTCGTCGCCGTGGATATCCAGGAACAGGTCGACGCCGTATTTCTCCATTTGCTGTTGGACGAACAGCACTTCCGGGCTCTGCTCCTGGCTTGCGCTTTGCCAGGCCCGATTGAGGTCCTGGCCCATGGCGTTGGTGCGCAGATGGCCGTGGAACGCGCCATCCGGGTTCATGTTCGGCACCAGGTAGAGGTCGGCGGCGGCCAGCAGTTTTTTCAGCTCATCATCACCGTCCTGTTGCAGGCGTTCGATGATGCCTTCCATAAACCATTCAGCCATGTGCTCGCCGGGGTGCTGCTGGGCGATGATCCATACTTTGCGTTGCCCCGCACCGCCCTTGCCACGGCGCAGCAGGGGGATATCGCGGCCCTCGATGCTTTTGCCAGTTGCCAGCAATTGGGTGCCAGCGCGGTTCAGCGCTCGGTCGATCAACCAGGCGTGACGCTCGCGGCTGTAGGGTTCGAAGTAGGCGAGCCAGGCGTGTTTTTGCTCGGTCTTGAATTCGATGTGCAAGGTTTCGCCATCAAAGCGTGTTGGCACGCGGAACCAGTTGATATGGTCGTAGGATGCCACTGCGTTGTAGCCGCTCCAGGCATGTTTGTAGGAGGACTGGCCGGCGTTGCTCAGGCGAAAGGTATGGGTATGACCGATGTGCATACCTTCGGCCTTGAAGTGGAACCATTGGAAGTGCTGGCTGCGGGTATCGGGTTTGATCGCCAGCAGCGGTTGATGGGCATCGCGGGTGTCGAGCACCTGGATATTGCCGCTGTCGAAATCGCTGCTGATTTTAAGGGAGGTCAAGGCCACGGTCATAGTCTGGTTGCCTGAATATGAGAGATGTGACAGGCAGTTTACACAGGGGCGGGGTAAAGTTTAGGACGCAAATTGTTGCGAAAAAGGAGGGGGCGTCGTCCGTGACGCAGCAGCAGCTTAGAGTCTATGAGATTGATTCTCAAGTGCTAATTTGGAAAGAACCGGACCAGAGCGCTTTCTCGGCTTTCTTTCGGCGATGGTCTTTTGCTACCATGCGCGCCATCAAGCAACACACAGTCTTCATTAGCCTGAAGCCACGCCAGAATAACTGGCAAAAAAAAGACCCGGCCAAAGAGCCGGGTCAAAAACCGTGATTAGCCTGATGAGGAGATATTCCAAGAGTCCGACCTAAGGTCTCTTGGTCTATCGACTGATCTCGCGACCAGCTGCTTGCAATAATAATCATTATCATTTGCAAGTCAAATGTTTTTATCTGCCAGATAGAAATATTTTTCCTTCTGTTCCTGCACGCCTACCTGGTTAAGAGGTTTTCCCGCCTGCCAGTTGCAGTGGACGCTCCAGCATGGCCTTGGCCATATCAATTAGATACACCACCGAAAACGCAAGGTCCCGGGTGCCTCCCAGCTTGTTGTTCGCCAGCTCATACGCGATGGCGGCGGCGCTGCGCAGCAAGTCCGACGCGTGGATCAGGGCTTCTTCACTGCTGACGGTGGGGTTGGCCTCGAACCAGGCCATATCGTCCGATGCAGGGTCTGTATCTTCTTTCAAGTAGTAATCCAGTGCGCGTCGAGCTGCGTCGCTGCCCTGCAAGAACTTTATTTCGTCGGTATCAGGTGTACCGTCCAAGTGATCCGGGGTTGTGGTCATGGGGTGGGTGCTCTGGGTGGGAAGGTGAACAGGTACGACTGATAATAATACGATCTGTATTTATGTCATTTGATTGATTACTACAAACTGTTTATTGTCGCCGCGAATACACCCGGTATTGTCTGCCCCATGGATAAATGGATAGCGTTGGTCAAAGCCAACATGAAGGCCCGCAAGGTCACGCAGAATCAACTGGCTGCACGCATGGGCATGTCCCAGGGCGGCATTGGCCACTGGCTGGGCAAGCGCCGTGTACCGAGCCTCGCCGACATGAACCGGGTGCTCGAAGAACTGGGCCTGGGGTATCTCGAAGCGGCGCTGGTGATTCGCGAGAAGGGCCACGCCCCGGCAGACGATAAAGTCGCGCCGGTCGTTCAATACAACCCGTACTTTCGCTACCCGGTAAAAGACTGGAAACAGCCCTGCCAGGTCCACGAACAGCGTCTGGCCTACGGACCCGGGCGTTTTCAGGCAAGTGACTACGACGCCGACGGCGAGGCGTTCTGGCTCCAGGTGAGCGGCGATGCAATGACCGCGCCCAGCGGGCCGAGCATCGCCGATGGGATGATGATCCTGGTGGATCCGGCCCTCGACGCCGAGCCCGGCAAACTGGTGGTGGCCCAATGGGCAGGCAGCAGTCAGGCGACGTTTCGCAAGCTGCTGGAAGAAAGCGGCCAGCGTTACCTGGTGCCACTCAACCCGACCTACCCAAAGGCGTTGCTCACCGATGACTGCCGGATCATCGGCGTGGTGGTACAAGCCACGGTGAAGTTCTAGGGCTGGGCCTCCAGCTCCACCAAGGCGCTGCCTTCGCCGACCATTTCGCCTTCCTGGCAATACAGCGCCTTGACCACACCTGCATGGGGCGCACGGATGCTGTGCTCCATCTTCATCGCCTCGAGCACCACCAATTGCGTACCGGCCTCAACCGTCTGGCCGACCTCCACCAGCACCCGCACGATACTGCCGTTCATTGGCGCAGTCAGGCCGCCCTGATGCGCCTGCCCGGCATCGACCGCGGCGATCGGATCAAACAGCGTCACACTGCGCATCTCACCTTGCCAGCGCAGGAACAGCGTCTGCCCCTGGCGCACCGCCAGGTGCGAGCGGCGAAGCCCTGCGTCTTCGATCAGCAGGTGTTCGTCCCGCAGTTGCGGCGCAGTGGTGGTTTGCAGCGTCACCAGGCGGTCCTGGCCGTCGCAGCTCAGGTGCAGTGATGTCTCGGCAGGCAGGCCTGCACGAAACCCCTGTGTCGCAGCCCACGGTGAGGCGGGATCGTCGTCCCGCAGTCGAGGCAGTTGGCTTTGTATGAAGGCGTGGCCAGCCGCCTGCCAGAACGCATCGCTCAACGCGCTTGCAACAGGCAGCAGTTGTTCCAGATAACGCGGGATAAACCCGGTATCCAACTGCGCTGCGGCGAACGCCGGATGGCCGACGATGCGCCGTAGAAAACCCAGGTTGGTCTTCAAGCCGCCGACCGCAAACTCGTCCAGCATGCTCAAAAGGCGCAGGCGCGCCTGTTCGCGGTCCTCGCCCCAAGCGATCAGCTTGCCGAGCATCGGGTCGTAGAAGGGCGACACGTCGTCACCTTGCTCCACGCCGCTGTCTACCCGGCGTCCCGGGCCTGGCGCCGATTCGCGGTACAGCGCCAGATGCCCGGTGGCCGGTAAAAAGTCATGGGTCGGGTCTTCGGCATACAGCCGTACTTCGATGGCGTGGCCGCGCAACGGCACCTGCTCCTGGGTCATTGGCAGCGGCTCGCCTTGAGCCACGCGAATCTGCCAGGCCACCAGGTCCAGGCCGGTGATGGCCTCGGTCACCGGGTGTTCCACTTGCAAGCGGGTGTTCATCTCCATGAAGAAGAACTCACCGCGCGCATCCAGCAGGAACTCCACGGTGCCGGCGCCCACATAGCCAATCGCCTGGGCCGCACGTACCGCCGCTTCCCCCATGGCCTGGCGCAGGGCAGGGCTGAGGCCGGGGGCGGGTGCTTCCTCGACGACCTTTTGGTGGCGACGCTGGATCGAGCAGTCGCGCTCATTGAGGTACAGGCAATTGCCATGCTGGTCGGCAAACACCTGGATCTCCACGTGGCGTGGCTTGAGCAGGTATTTCTCCACCAGCATCTGCCCATTGCCAAACGACGACAGCGCTTCACGCTGGGCCGAGGCCAGGGCTTCGCCCAGTTGGCTTTCGTCCTCGACCACTTTCATGCCCTTGCCGCCGCCGCCAGCGGTGGCCTTGAGCAGCACCGGGTAGCCAATGCGCTCGGCGGCCTGGCGGAAGGTTTCCAGATCCTGCCCGGCACCGTGGTAACCCGGCACCAGTGGCACGCCGGCGGTTTCCATCAGCGCCTTGGCGGCGGACTTGCTGCCCATGGCATCAATGGCCGAAGCCGGCGGGCCGAGAAAAATCAGCCCCGCCTCTTCAATTGCCCGCGCAAAGCCTGGGTTTTCGGAAAGAAAGCCATAGCCAGGATGAATCGCCTGGGCGCCGCTGGCCTTGGCGGCGGCAATCAATTTGTCGATCTGCAGGTAGCTGTCGGCGGCCTTGCTGCCGCCCAGGTCCACGCGGATATCAGCTTCGCGGCTGTGGCGCGCATTGCGGTCCGTGGCGCTATGCACGGCAACGGTGGTCATGCCCATCGCCTTGGCCGTGCGCATGACGCGGCAGGCGATTTCGCCACGGTTGGCCACCAGCACGCAGGTAATCAACGGTGAACTCATGAACGAGGCTCCTGGGACTGCCAGCTGGGTGCACGCTTTTGCAAAAACGCGCGCAAGCCTTCCTGGCCCTCGGCGCTGACGCGGATGCGTGAGATGGCGTTTTCGCAGTAACGGCGCAACGCCGGGGTGAGCGCGCCGTTGCCGACTTCACGCAGCAAGTCCTTGCTGGCGCGCATGGCGGCCGGGCTGTTGAGCAGCAGGTTGGCGGTCCACTGCTCGACCTGCTGATTCAGCTCATCGAAGGGATAACTTTGCGCCAGTAGCCCGATCGCCTGTGCCTGCTGGCCGTCGAAGCGTTCTGCGGTGAGGGCATAACGCCGGGCCGCGCGCTCGCCAATCGCCTGCACCACAAACGGGCTGATGACCGCCGGTGCGAGGCCGATGCGTACTTCCGACAGGCAGAACTGCGCATCATCGGCACCAATGGCCATGTCGCAGCAACTGATCAGGCCCAGGGCGCCGCCATACGCCGCGCCCTGGACCACGGCCAGGGTCGGGATTTTCAGCTTGGCCAAGTTGTACATCAACTCTGCCAGCTCGCGGGCGTCGTCAAGGTTGGTGTGGTAATCCAGTTCGGCCGACTGTTGCATCCAGGCCAGGTCCGCGCCGGCGCTGAAGTGCTTGCCGCGCCCGCGTATCAGCAAAAAGCGCAGGGTTGCGTCGGCTTGCACCTGATCCAGGGCAATGATCAGCTCTCGGATCATTTCGGCGTTGAACGCGTTGTTCTTCTCTTGCCGGCTCAACCACAGCGTGGCAAAGCCACGGGGGTCGTTCACCAGTTCAACGGTGTTGAAATCGCTCATGGGTGCAGCTCCAATTACATGCGGAACACGCCGAAGCGGCTCGGCTCGATGGGGGCATTCAGCGCAGCGGACAAGGCCAGGGCCAGCACGTCACGGGTTTGCAAAGGGTCGATGACACCGTCATCCCACAGGCGGGCGCTGGAGTAATAGGGGTGGCCCTGGGTCTCGTACTGGTCGAGGATCGGCTGCTTGATCTGCGCTTCGTCCTCGGCGCTGAACCCCTGGCCACTGCGTTCGGCCTGCTCGCGCTTGACCTGCACCAGCACGCCGGCTGCCTGTTCGGCGCCCATTACGCCAATACGGGCGTTGGGCCACATCCACAAAAAGCGCGGGTCATAGGCGCGCCCGCACATCCCGTAGTTACCGGCACCAAAGCTGCCACCGATGATCACCGTGAATTTCGGCACCTTGGCGCAGGCCACCGCCGTCACCAGCTTGGCGCCATGCTTGGCGATGCCACCGGCTTCGTACTTCTGGCCGACCATAAAGCCGGTGATGTTCTGCAAGAACAGCAGGGGAATCCCGCGCTGGCAGGCCAGTTCGATAAAATGCGCGCCTTTTTGCGCAGCTTCGGCGAAGAGGATGCCGTTGTTGGCGAGGATCGCGATGGGATAGCCATGCAAATGGGCAAAACCGCAGACCAGCGTGGTGCCGAACAGCGCCTTGAACTCATCGAAAACCGAACCGTCCACCAGCCGCGCAATCACTTCGCGCACATCGAACGGTTGCTTGGCGTCGGCCGGGATAACCCCATACAACTCGTCGCTGGCATACAGCGGCGCGACTGGCGTGCGCTGCTGCAACTGCCCCTGTTTGCGCCAGTTGAGGTTGGCGATGCTACGGCGGGCCAGGGCCAGGGCGTGTTCGTCGCTGTCGGCGTAATGGTCGGCCACCCCGGAGACCTTGCAGTGCACATCGGCACCGCCAAGGTCTTCGGCGCTGACCACTTCGCCAGTGGCGGCCTTCACCAGCGGCGGGCCGGCGAGGAAGATGGTCGCCTGCTGGCGCACCATGATCGCTTCGTCGGCCATCGCTGGCACATAGGCACCACCGGCGGTGCAGGAGCCCATGACCACGGCAATCTGCGGGATGCCTTGGGCACTCATGTTGGCCTGGTTGAAGAAGATCCGCCCAAAGTGCTCGCGGTCGGGAAACACTTCATCCTGACGCGGCAGGTTGGCGCCGCCGGAATCCACCAGGTAGATGCAGGGCAGGCGGTTCTGCTCGGCAATGGTTTGCGCGCGCAGGTGTTTTTTCACGGTCAGCGGGTAGTAGGAGCCACCTTTTACCGTGGCGTCGTTGGCGACGATCATGCATTCCACGCCTTCGACCCGGCCGATCCCAGCGATCACGCCAGCGGCCGGCACCTCTTCACCGTAGACCTGATACGCCGCCAGTTGGCTGAGCTCAAGGAACGCCGAGCCCGGGTCGAGCAGGCGGTTGATGCGTTCGCGCGGCAACAGCTTGCCCCGGGACGTGTGGCGCTCCTGGGCCTTGCTGCCGCCGCCTTGCTGGACCTGGGCGAGCAGGGTGTGCAGGGCGTCGACCTGTTTGAGCATTGCCGCGCTGTTGGTGGCGAATTCTGCCGAGCGTGGGTTGAGTTGGGTGTGCAGGGTGGCCATGGTGCACTCCCTCAGCGGGTTTCGTTGAACAGTTCGCGGCCAATCAACATGCGCCGGATCTCACTGGTGCCCGCGCCGATTTCATACAGCTTGGCATCGCGCAGCAGGCGGCCGGCCGGGAATTCATTGATATAGCCATTGCCGCCGAGAATCTGGATTGCATCGAGGGCCATCTGCGTGGCGCGTTCGGCGCTGTACAGAATCACCCCGGCCGCGTCCTTGCGTGTGGTTTCGCCGCGTTCGCAGGCTTGGGCGACGGCATACAGGTAGGCGCGGCTGGCGTTGAGCTGGGTGTACATGTCGGCGACCTTGCCCTGGATCAGTTGGAACTCGCCGATGCTCTGGCCGAACTGCTTGCGGTCGTGGATATACGGCACGATCAGGTCCATGCAGGCCTGCATGATCCCGGTCGGTCCGCCGGAGAGCACCACGCGCTCGTAGTCCAGGCCACTCATCAGCACTTTGACGCCGCCATTGAGCGCGCCGAGGATGTTTTCTTCAGGCACCTCGACGTCATCGAAAAACAGCTCGCAGGTGTTGGAGCCGCGCATGCCCAGCTTGTCGAACTTGTTGCTGCGGCTGAAGCCTTTCGAGTCGCGCTCGACGATAAACGCGGTGATGCCATGGGCGCCTTTTTCCAGGTCGGTCTTGGCATAGATCACGTAGGTGTGGGCATCGGGACCGTTGGTGATCCAGGTCTTGCCGCCGTTGAGCACATACACGCTGCCGCGCTTATCGGCGCGCAGCTTCATCGAGACCACATCAGAACCGGCATTGGGCTCGCTCATGGCCAGGGCGCCAATGTGCTCGCCGCTGATCAGCTTGGGCAGGTACTTGAGCTTTTGCTCGTGGCTGCCGTTGCGGTTGATCTGGTTGACGCACAGGTTCGAGTGCGCGCCGTAGGACAACGCCACCGAGGCCGAGCCGCGGCTGATTTCTTCCATGGCCACCACGTGGGCCAGGTAACCCAGGCCGGCACCGCCGTATTCTTCCGGCACAGTGATGCCCAACAGGCCCATGTCACCGAACTTGCGCCACATATCCACGGGGAACAGGTTGTCGATATCGATCTGCGCCGCCCGTGGCGCCAGCTCCTTGGCCACGAAGGCCTGCACCTGGTCGCGCAGCATGTCGATGGTTTCACCGAGGGCGAAGTTCAGGGTCGGGTAACTCATGGGAGGGCACCTATAAACATTATTGTTGTGGGGCTGGCGACGCCATTGGGCGATCACCTTTACGTTAACGTAAACTTGCGTTGCATGACTGTCAATCGTAGCTTACGTTAACGTCAAGCTCGCGCCTGACCGGCGCACCGTCCACCTACAAAAAAGACAATAGGGGTCGTCATGGATCAACCGAATCAGAGCTACAGCCGTGGCCCACAGGACAAGGCCCTGCTGGCCATGACCATTGGCCAGGCATTCGACCGCACGGTGGCGCAGTACCCGCAGGGCGAGGCCCTGGTGGTGCGCCATCAGCAGTTGCGCTACACCTGGCAGCAATTGGCCGAAGCCGTGGACCTGCACGCCCGCGCTCTGCTGGCCCTGGGGTTGCAAGCCGGGGATCGTCTTGGCATCTGGGCGCCGAACTGCGCGCAGTGGTGCATCAGCCAGGTGGCCAGTGCCAAGCTCGGGGTGATTCTGGTCAACATCAACCCGGCCTACCGCAGTAGCGAGTTGGAATACGTGCTCAAGCAATCGGGCTGCCAGTGGTTGGTCTGTGCCGGTTCGTTCAAATCCTCCGACTACCACGGGATGCTGCAGGCGCTGGTACCGGAACTGGCGGAGCAGGGCATCGGCCAATTGCGCTGCGAGCTGTTACCTGAGCTGCGCGGGGTGATCAGCCTGGATGCGCGACCGCCCTCGGGGTTCCTGCCCTGGTCGCAATTGTCGGCCCTGGGTACGGGCATCCCCCCGCAACAGCTGTATCACCGCGAGGCCAGCCTGCACTTCGATCAACCCGTCAACATCCAGTACACCTCCGGCACCACGGGCTTCCCCAAGGGCGCCACCCTCAGCCACCACAACATCCTCAATAACGGCTACATGGTCGGCGAAAGCCTGGGCCTGAGCGCCCAGGACCGCCTGGTGATCCCCGTACCGCTCTACCATTGCTTCGGGATGGTCATGGGCAACCTGGGCTGCATCACCCATGGCACGACCATGATCTATCCCAATGACGGCTTCGACCCGCTGCTGACCCTGGCCGCCGTGGCCGAAGAACGCGCCACCGGCCTCTACGGCGTACCCACGATGTTTATCGCGATGCTCGATCATCCGCAACGCGGCACGTTCGACCTGTCGACCCTGCGCACCGGGATCATGGCCGGCTCCACCTGCCCGATCGAGGTGATGCGCCGGGTGATCAGCGACCTGCATATGAGTGAGGTACAAATCGCCTACGGCATGACCGAGACCAGCCCGGTGTCGCTGCAGACCGGGGCCGATGACGACCTGGAGCGGCGCGTGACCACGGTCGGGCGCACGCAACCCCAGTTGGAAAGCAAGATCATCGACGAAGCCGGCAACACCGTGCCGCGCGGGCAGATCGGCGAGCTGTGCACCCGTGGCTACAGCGTGATGCTCGGCTACTGGAACAACCCCGAGGGCACCCGCGAAGCCATCGACGAGGCGGGCTGGATGCATACGGGCGACCTGGCGAGCATGGATGAGCAGGGTTACGTGTGCATCGCCGGGCGCAACAAGGACATGATCATCCGCGGTGGCGAGAACGTGTACCCGCGGGAGCTGGAGGAGTTCTTCTTCACCCACCCGGCGGTGGCCGATGTGCAGATCATCGGCATTCCCGATGAGCGCTACGGCGAAGAGATCGTGGCCTGGATCAAGTTTCACCCGGGGCAGGTTGCCAACGAACTGGAGCTGCAAACCTGGTGCAAGGGGCGCATTGCGCACTTCAAGACGCCGAAGCACTTCCGGTTTGTCGAAGAGTTCCCGATGACGGTGACCGGCAAGATTCAGAAGTTTCGTATGCGCGAGATTACAGTTGAGGAACTGCGAACGCTGAAGCCCTGATCACCCCGATCTAAATTGTGGGAGCTGGCTTGCCTGCGATTGCGGTTTATCAGTTAACAATTGAGTAGCTGACACACCGCTATCGCAGGCAAGCCAGCTCCCACAATAACTTTTCACCCAGGCAGCACAAAGGGGAGCCGAAGCTCCCCTTTAATTTGTTGTCACGTGCTCTTTTTTTATTATTGAGGGGCGGTCTATTGTTGTTTTTGGCAACCGTGGCCCTTTACCGCTGTTTTTGGCGACCCCCATCCGGGGTCAAGAGCAAACGTATTTTTTTGAGCGCTGATCTGCTTCTTCGCACGCGATCCAACCAGTGGGTAGCTACCTTGAGGTAGTTTTATTGTTCTCTGCCCGGTTGCGAGTGGCGGCTTGCGCCGTACCCTGCGAAGCACATCTTCTCCAAAAAAATCTGTTAGCTGCGTCTCTGCCGTGTTGTTTTTGTTATGTCAGAGTCGTTACGTCTTATTTTTATTAGGTTTGGTGCTTTTTATTCTTGTTATGCCATAGAGATAGCAGAAGCCGTGCCAACTTTTAAAAAGCCTTTAAAATCAATGATTTAATTTTTTAGTAGGAAATTTACTTCAGATAATGCGACAAAATATGTTCCCGTGTTACCCGATGTGTAGCCGCGAGGTAACACATCGCCACGGGCACGCTACTCAACTGGCGCTACGGGCCCTGGCCACGCGTGAGCCGGTGGGGCGGCCGAGTACCGAACAGATCTGCTGGCCCGCCACCAGGAGCTTGTCCATGTCGATACCGGTCTCGATGCCCAGGCCGTTGAGCAGGTACAGCACGTCCTCGGTGGCCACGTTACCGCTGGCGCCCTTGGCGTACGGGCAGCCGCCGAGGCCGGCGATAGAGCTGTCGAACACGTTGATACCTTCCAGCAGGCTGGCATACAGGTTGGCGATGGCCTGCCCGTAGGTGTCATGGAAGTGCCCGGCAAGCTTTGCCCGTGGCACGTCCTTGCCCACCACCTCAAACATACGGCGCGTGCCGCCGGCGGTGCCGGTGCCGATCGTGTCGCCCAGAGACACCTCGTAACAGCCCATGGTATACAACTCTCGGGCCACGGCGGCGACTTGTTCCGGCGCCACCTGGCCCTCGTAAGGGCAACCCAGCACGCAGGACACATAGCCGCGCACGCTCACCCCCTGTTGCTGCGCCGCCGCCATGATCGGCGCAAAGCGCTCCAGGCTCTCGCTGATGGAGCAATTGATATTGCGCTGGGAAAACGCCTCCGACGCAGCGGCAAACACCGCGACCTCCTTGACCCCGGCCGCCAGCGCGTCCTCGAACCCGCGCAGGTTCGGCGCCAGCGCGCCGTAGATCACGCCCGGCTTGCGCTGGATCTGCGCAAACACTTCGGCTGAGCCGGCCATTTGCGGCACCCACTTGGGCGAGACAAAACTGCCGACTTCGATGTAACCCAGGCCCGCCGCACTGAGAGCGTCGACCAGTTGCACCTTGTCGGCCACGCTGATGGGCTGTGCTTCGTTTTGCAGGCCGTCGCGCGGGCCGACTTCGACCAGGCGCACATGGGAGGGGAGAGACATGGGATCTACCTTTTTATTGGGGTTGGCCGACCTGGCTCTGGATCGTCTGTTCCAGGGCCTGGGTGCAACGTTCTTCAGCGGTGTCCAGTTCCAGCTTCATCTGTTCGATGTCCAGTAACTGTTGTTCCAACTGCTCACGGCGTTCGCTGATCTTCGCCAGCATGCTGTGCAATTGCTTTTGATTGCCGCTGGTGGGGTCGTAGAGCTCGATCAGCTCGCGACACTCGGCCAGGGAAAAACCGATGCGCTTGCCACGCAGGATCAGCTTCAGGCTGACTTTGTCCCGAGGCGAATAGATACGCTCCTGGCCACGGCGTTCGGGGCTCAAAAGGCCTTGTTCTTCATAGAAGCGAATGGCCCGGGTGGTGATGTCCAACTCGCGGGCCAGGTCGGAGATGCTGTAGGTCGTGCTCATGGTGGCGCTCAAGGAGGGTCTCGGCGCTACGCTAATGGCTGCTTGACGTAAACGTCAAGCGAATCAAGCCCATTGCAGGAGCCGGCAAGGTCAGGTCGATTGCTGGTCCAGCTTCTTCTCACGCGCCGTGACCTGCTGGCACAGTTCGATCATCTGTTCGCGCATCCAGCGGTTGGCCGGGTCCTGGTCGGTGCTTTCATGCCAGTACAGGTGGGTTTCCACCGGCGGCACATCATTGACCGGCAGGTTGAACGAGTGCAGCTCGTTACGCCTTGCAAAGCGCTCGGGCACGGTCATCACCATATCGGTCTGCTGCAATACCTGGGAGGCCATCAGGTAATGCTGCGAACGCAGGGCGATCTTGCGCTGGATCCCCATCTTGCCCAGGGCCAGGTCGACGTGGCCCAGGCCATTGCGTCGGCTGGAAATATGAATATGGGTCAGCGAGAGGTAGTCATCCAGGCTGAATTTTTCTTTGCCCGCCATCGGGTGGCCCTTGCGCATGGCACACACGTAGCGGTCTTCCATGAGCTTGACGTGGCGCACTTGCGGGTCGGTGTTCAGGGGTGCGTCCACCGCAAAATCCAGGCGGCCGGCGGCCAGTTCCTTGGTGGTTTCACGGCGCTTGGACAGGAAACTTTCGATGATCACCGTGGGCGCCAGGCGGCGCAGGCGTTGGAACAGCGACGGCAGGATCACCGCTTCAGTGAGGTCGGTCATGCTGATGCGGTAGGTCTTGGCTGCCTGCAAGGGGTTGAAGATCCGACTCTCTTGCACCGACACCCGCAACAGCGACAGCGCATTGCGCACTGGGCCAATGATGTTCTGGGCCATGGGGGTCGGCACCATGCCCTGGGCGGTCCGCACGAACAGCGGGTCGTTGAAGGTCTCGCGCAGGCGCGCCAGGGCGTTTGATACCGCCGGCTGGGTAATGCCGACGATCTGCCCGGCGCGGGTCAGGTTGGCTTCGGTGTAGATCGCGTCAAACACGATGAAAAGATTGAGGTCGACCTTGCTCAGATTCATTTCGTTGCGCTCTTCTTGTTAGGTTTTCATACGCCGATCATATATCGGTGATGAATGTTAATACACGCCGAGAATAGGCTAGGTAAATTATCAGCGCTGTTCTAGCATCGATTGCATGACCTAAACAACCTCTCAAAGAAGGGAGCTGCTCATGGATTTTGCCTATTCACCCAAGGTTCAGGAACTGCGTGAACGCGTCACCGCGTTTATGGATGCTTACGTTTACCCAGCCGAACCGGTGTTTGAGCGCCAGGTCAGCGAAGGTGATCGCTGGCAGCCCACCGCCATCATGGAAGAGCTCAAAGCCAAGGCTAAGGCCGAAGGCTTGTGGAACCTGTTCCTCCCGGAGTCCGAGCTGGGCGCGGGCCTGACCAACCTGGAATACGCGCCGCTCGCAGAAATCATGGGCCGCTCCTTGCTCGGCCCGGAGCCGTTCAATTGCTCGGCACCCGACACCGGCAATATGGAAGTGCTGGTGCGCTACGCCAACGAAGAGCAGAAACAGCGCTGGCTGGAGCCGCTGCTGCGCGGTGAGATCCGCTCGGCGTTTGCCATGACCGAACCGGATGTGGCGTCCTCCGACGCCACCAATATGGCCGCCCGCGCCGAACGCCAGGGTGACGAATGGGTCATCAACGGTAAAAAGTGGTGGACCTCCGGCGCGTGCGACCCGCGTTGCAAAATCCTCATCTTCATGGGCCTGAGCAACCCGGATGCGCCGCGTCACCAGCAACACTCGATGATCCTGGTACCGGTGGATGCGCCCGGGGTGAAAATCGTCCGGCCGCTGCCGGTGTTCGGCTACGACGACGCGCCCCATGGGCATGCCGAAGTACTGTTCGACAACGTGCGCGTGCCGTACGAAAACGTGCTGCTGGGTGAAGGCCGCGGCTTTGAAATTGCCCAGGGGCGCCTTGGCCCAGGACGTATTCACCACTGCATGCGCTCCATTGGCATGGCTGAACGCGCCCTGGAATTGATGTGCAAGCGTTCTGTCAGCCGCACCGCCTTTGGCAAGCCGCTGGCGCGCCTGGGTGGCAATATCGACAAAATCGCCGACTCGCGGATGGAAATCGACATGGCACGCCTGTTGACCTTGAAAGCGGCGTACATGATGGACACGGTCGGCAACAAAGTGGCGAAAAGTGAAATCGCCCAGATCAAGGTCGTGGCACCGAATGTGGCACTCAAGGTAATTGACCGGGCGATCCAGATCCATGGTGGTGCCGGGGTGTCCAACGACTTCCCGCTGGCCTACATGTACGCCATGCAGCGCACCCTGCGCCTGGCCGACGGCCCGGACGAAGTGCATCGGGCGGCGATCGGCAAGTTCGAGATTGGCAAATATGTGCCTAAAGAGCTGATGCGCAGCGGTCAGTAACACCACGCCGGCCTTATCGCGGGCAAGCCCGCTCCCACATTCAGTGTAGGAGCGGGCTTGCCCGCGATAGCGGTGGGCCAGTCAACCCCAGTCTTCAGGCGTCAGTAAACCCAGACCTCCACCCGGCGATTCTTGATCCGCCCCTCATCCACGGTATTCGCCGCCACCGGCATTTCGGCGCCAAAGCCGCGGATGTCGCGCAACACCACGCCACTCTTGACCAACTCGCGACGCACCGCCATCGCCCGCAACTTCGACAACAGGTCGGCGCGCTGCGGGTCATCCTTGGCGTCACCAAACCCCACCAGCGTGACCCGCTTGTCCCGTTTGTCGTGGCTGCTTATATAAGCCACCACCCGTGCCAGGTCCTGGCGTGCCTTGTTGTCCAGGCTCGCACTGCCTTCTTCGAAGCGAAAATTCACGCTCAGGCGTTGTGCCTCGCGAGCGATGGCCTGGTAGGCGTCCGGCATCGGTGGCCTTGGCTGCACGCTGATGGCCTGGACCTGTTGGGCGACAAACCCGTTGGCGGCAACGATGGCCTGGCCCTGGGCGCTCTGGGCAAAGTCCACCAGCGCCTGCGCCCAGGCATTGCTGTTGCCGGGCGGCAGGTAGAAAAACAAACGGCGCGACAGGGGGTAGTCCTCGGTGGCGATCAGGCTGTTCACCGGCAACATGGCTTGGGAGTCACCATCACTGATGGCTGCGGCCTTGGCCTGGCGCACGTAGGGCAGGCCGATGAAGCCGATGCCCTGCGGGTCGCGGCTCACCGCATCGGACAGTTGCTCGCTGGACTCAAAGCGTTTGGCCGCGCTGTCGAGGGTTTTACCGCGAGGGTTGAGCACCAACTCCTTGAAGGTGTCGTAGGTTCCGGATTGATCATCGCGGGCATACAGCCGGATCTTCCCGCCGGTGCCGCCCAAGGCTTCCCAAGTGCTGGTTTCACCACTGAAAATCTTCGCCAGTTGTTCGGTCGTCAACGTCTGCAAGGGGTTGCGTGGATGCAGGATGATCGCCAGGCCGTCGATGGCAATTACCTGTTCGGCGCCGGGGCTTTTCAGGTCGCCCAGGGGTTCAAGCTCCACCAGCTCGCGGTCCTTGATCGGGCGCGACGCGGCGGCCAGGTCGGCTTCGGCATTTTTCATCGCGGCAAAGCCGGTGCTGGAACCATGGGCGGCGATTTCTACCAGGACCCGTTTGCCTTGGGGGCTCGTGCCGACGAGGCGCTGCTCATTGGGGTGGTTCGTCGGTTCACTGTGCACGGCCTTCAGGCCCTGTTGCACCATCAAACCCTTGACCAGCGCCGGGCCCAGCGCCGCGCCAATGGTGTTGGAGCCCTGCAGGCGCAGGGCCGGACCCTGTTCGGGAAAGGGCAGGGGCGCTGCAACGACCGAAAGAGGGAAGGTGCTACACAGAACCAGCAGGAACAGAACGCGCAGCATCATGCCGCCACCTTCTCAAGCCAAAGGACGTGCGGGCAGATTAAGTCAGAAAGGTTGCCAGAATATGACTGATGCCCAACTGAACCCAATGTGGGAGCTGGCTTGTGTGGGAGCGGGCTTGCTCGCGAATACGGTGTGTCATTCAACACATCCAGCGACTGATCCACCGATTTCGCGAGCAAGCCCGCTCCCACATTTTTGGATGGTGTTGCCGCAAAAATCAGCTCAGTTCCAGCCAGATCGGCGCATGGTCCGACGGTTTTTCCAGGCCGCGCAGTTCGTAGTCCACCCCCGCATCCTTGACCCGTGGCAGCAGGCCATTGGAGGCCATGATCAGGTCGATGCGCAGGCCACGCTTGGGTTCATCTTCAAAGCCGCGGCTGCGGTAATCGAACCAACTGAAGCGATCCGCCACATCTGGGTTCAGGTGCCGGAAGCTGTCGGTCAGGCCCCAGTTTTTCAGGCGCGCCATCCATTCGCGTTCTTCCGGCAGGAAGCTGCATTTGCCGGTCTTCAGCCAGCGCTTGGCGTTGTCGGCACCGATGCCGATATCGCAATCCTCAGGGGAAATGTTCACATCACCCATCACCACCAACGCCTGGTCATTGCTGAACTGGGTTTCCAGCAACTGTTGCAGGTCTTCGTAGAAGCGCTGCTTGGCCGGGAACTTGGTGGGGTGATCGCGGCTTTCGCCCTGTGGGAAATAGCCGTTCATGATGGTGATCGGGTTGCCGTGTTCATCGGCAAAGCTGCCCCAGATAAAACGGCGCTGGGCATCCTCATCGTCGCTGGCAAAACCCTTGTGCAGGGCCAGCGGCTCTTGGCGCGAGAGCAGGGCGACACCGTAGTGGCCTTTCTGCCCGTGGTAGTACACGTGGTACCCCAGGGCTTGGACTTCAGCCAGCGGGAACTGGTCGTCGTGGACCTTGGTTTCCTGCAGGCCGATCACGTCCGGTTGATGTTTGTCGATCAGGGCCGCCAGCTGATGAGGCCGGGCACGCAGCCCGTTGATATTGAAGGAGACGATTTTCATGGTCGGCAGTCCAGTCTGGCAAAAGGGCGATGCTAGCCGACAAGTCGGACGGGGGCCAGCGTGGCGGTAGGACAGATGCACTGCTAATGTCTCTCAAGGAGCCAATGGCACGGAACGACTCAGTTGCCCCGGGCTCGTAACAATAAGAGCGCGGCCTTTTGAGTTGCGCCCAGGGGAGATACAACTGATGCCTGACACTAGCACCGCCATTGCCCAGGTCCACATGCTCGATAGCGGCTATTCCCGCGAAGCGCGCTCGTTGCTGTACCACGCCTATCGCCATGAGCCGACCTTCGCCTACCTGTTTGAAGCCGAACGCTCCGGGTATGAGCAGCGGGTCAGGGCTACGGTGCGCGAACTGGTCAAGCAACATTTCCTCCAGGAACTGCCGGCGATCGGCCTGCTGGTCAATGACCGCCTGATCGGCATCGCCCTGATTGCCCCTCCGCAACGGCGCCTGGGTATCACTGAAAGTTGGGCCTGGCAATTACGCATGTGGTTGAGCACTGGCTTGAGGTGTACCCGGCGTTACCTCGAATACCATCAGGCGGTGTTGGCGTGCCTGCCGTCCGAGTCGGTACACGTGTTGCCGCTGTTGGGGATTCACCCGCAATTCCAGGGCAAGCATTACGGCGAGCAACTGCTCGAAGCCGTGCATAACTGGTGCGCCGAAGACCCGCATTCTCAAGGTGTGGTGCTGGACACCGGCAATCCGCTCTACCTGGAGTTCTATAAACGCCAGGGCTATGACGAAGTGGGCGAGGTGGCTGTAGGACCTATCCTGGAGCATGTGTTTTTTCACCCAAACCCCCAAGTGTTACAACCTGCAACGCCTTAACGCAGAATTATTCAGACAATTCCCGGTTCTAAGGTGCTCCCCAGCTCGTGTAGCATCCGCGCCTATGAAGTTTTCCAATAGATTTACCAGCGGCTTGATTCTGCTGTTCACAAGCTGCGGCGCCTTGGCGCAAAGCGAGTTGGACGTGCGGGTCAAACCTTCAAACGATGCGCTGAAGGCCAATATCGAAGGCTATATCGGCGGGGTTGGCGAGCGTGATGAGGAGGCCTTGCTGCGCTTCAGTCGCGGTGCCGAGGAACAGGCGCGCAAGGCCGCCCAGGCGCTGGGCTTTTATCAGCCGCAGATTGCCAGTGAGGTAAAGGCCGGCAAGAACCCGCGCCTGATCCTCAGCATCGACCCTGGCGAGCCCGTGCATTTGCGTAATGTCACGATTCGGGTGGACGGCCCGGCGGCCGAGTTAAAGTCCTTTCGCGTGCCCGATAGCCAAGACCTCAAGTCCGGCGCCGTACTCAATCATGGTCATTACGAAGATGCCAAGCGCCTGATCCAGAACCAGGCCTCGCGCTTCGGCTATTTCAGTGGCCGTTTTACCCAGCAGAAACTGTCTGTCGATCCCCAGGCGGGCGTGGCCGATATCGAGCTGGTCTACGACAGCGGCCCGCGCTACACCCTCGGCAAGGTCAACTTTGCCGGCGATACCCCTTTTGATGAAGAACTGTTGCAACGCATGGTGCCGTTCCAGAGTGGCACCCCGTACGATTCCGAGCTGATTGCCGAGCTGAACCAGGCCCTGCAGTCGAGCGGTTATTTCGAGGGCGTGCGGGTGGACGCGGCCCCGGCCGCAGCGGCCAATGATGTGATCCCGGTGGCAGTCCAGCTGGAAACCCGCAAACCCCGGACCATGGGCCTGGGCCTGGGGTTTTCCACTGACGTCGGCCCGCGCGGCAAGGCCAACTGGACGCGGCACTGGGTCAACCCCCAGGGGCATAGCTATGGCTGGGAGGCGGAACTGTCGGCGCCCCGGCAGAACGTCGGTCTGTGGTACGACATCCCCCTCGACCCGCCACTGACCGACAAGCTGCGCTTTGCTGGTGGCTACCAGAACGAAGAACTGGCCAACACCGACACCCTCAGCAAACTGCTCACCCTCGGCCCGGAATGGCACAGCAAGCTGCCCAGCGGCTGGACACGGGTGATCTCGCTCAAATGGCAGCGCGAAGAATATCGCCTGGGGGATGACTCCGGCTTGAGCAATTTGCTGATGCCGGGAATCAGCTATTCCTACCTGCGCAGCGACAACCGCATCGACCCCCATAACGGCTATCGCCTGCAGTTCGATACCAAGGTGGCTAAAGAGGGGCTGGGCTCGGACACCAACCTGCTGTACGGGACCGCGATGATCAAGGGCTTGACCACGGTGTGGGACAAGCACCGCTTCCTCGGCCGTGCACAGTTTGGCGGCAGCGCCACCAACGGCTACAAGTCGGTGCCGCCGTCCCTGCGCTTTTTTGCCGGTGGCGACCAGAGCGTGCGTGGCTACGAGTACCAGACCCTGTCCCCGGAAAACAACAAAGGCGACCGTATCGGTGGCCGCTATATGGTGGCCTTGAGCGCCGAGTATCAATATTCCATCGCCGAAAAATGGCGGATCGCGACCTTTGTCGACCAGGGCAATTCCTTTAACAGCCTTGAGTTGCCGAGCCTGAAAACCGGGGTCGGCATCGGCGTGCGCTGGGTGTCGCCAGTCGGCCCGATTCGCCTTGACCTGGCCCATGCCCTGGAAGATCCGGGCGGCGTTCGTTTGCACTTTTCCATGGGGCCTGAGCTGTGAAGCGTGGTTTGAAAATAGCGGGTCTGAGTGTGGTGGCGCTTGTCGCCTTGGTGCCCCTGGCCGTATGGAGCGTACTGGGTACGCAAGTCGGCAGTCGCTGGGCACTCGGCCAGGTTCCGGGGTTGAGCGTGGACAACTTCCAGGGCCACCTGGGCGGGCAATGGAGCGCCGACCATCTGCTGTGGCAGCAAGACAGCAGCCGCGTGGAACTCAATGCGCCGAAATTCGACTGGTCGCCGGCGTGCCTGCTGCGCATGACCTTGTGCATCCGGCAACTGGACGTGGAGCAGGTGAGCCTGCAGTTCCCACCCAGCACCGAAGAAAGCAGCGGCCCGATTACCCTGCCAGACCTGAACCTGCCCCTGGCCATCGAACTGGGCGACGTGCGTGTAGGCAGCCTGCTGTTCAACGGCAGCGAAGAACTCCAGGGTCTGCAACTGGCGGCCCATTGGACCGCCGAAGGAATGCAGATCGACGCGGTGCACCTGCAGCGCGACGGCCTGGTGCTGGACCTCAGCGGTATGCTGCAACCCACCGGTGACTGGCCGCTGACGGCGACCGGTAACCTGAGCCTGCCCTACGCTCCGGGTGGCGCGCCATGGGCCGTGGCGCTGAACGTCACGGGTGATTTGCTCAAGACCCTCAAGCTCGACGCCGACAGCACGGGCTACCTGCCCGCCAAGCTCAAGGGCGAACTGCAACCTCTGGTCGAGAACCTGCCGGCGCAACTGCAGATCACCGCCGATGGCTTCAAGCCCGCCGCCGACTTGCCGGACACCCTGCAGCTCAACCAACTGGACCTGACGGCCAAGGGCGACCTGGGCAAGGGCTATCAACTGTTGGGCAAGGCCGTATTACCCGCAGAAAAGGGCCCGGTTGACCTGTTGCTGCAAGGCCGGGTCGACGCCAAGGGCGCACAGATCGCCGGCCTTGACCTGAATGCCGGGGATAAGCAGAGCCTCAAGCTCAGTGCCCAACTGGATTGGCAGCAGGGCTTCAGCGCAGATGCAAAAATCGACTGGCTGGATTTCCCCTGGCACCGCCTGTACCCGCTGATTGACGAGCCGCAAGTGGTGTTGCGTACCTTCAACGGCGAAGTCTCCTACAAGGACGGCAACTACCTGGGCAATCTCAAGGCCGACCTCGATGGGCCGGCCGGCAAGTTCAGTCTGGTCACGCCATTCAGTGGCGACCTGACCCAAGTGTTCCTGCCAGAACTGAAACTGGTTGCCGGCCAAGGCAAGGCCGAAGGCCACCTGAACCTGCAATTTGCCGATGGCATCGCCTGGGATACGGCACTTGACCTGTCGGCGATCAACCCGGCGTACTGGGTCGCGGAACTGCCGGGCACGCTCGCCGGGCCGCTGCGCAGCCAGGGTGAAATGAAAAACGAACAACTCAAGCTCACCGCTGACCTTGATCTGAAGGGCCGTTTGCGCGGCCAGCCCGCGGTGCTGGCGGCCAAGGCCGAAGGCGCGGGTGAGCAATGGACCCTGGCCAACCTGGATATCCGCCTGGGTGACAACCGCATCAACGGCAGTGGCAGCCTGCAACAGCGCCTGGCCGGGCAGATCGACATCAAGCTCGCACGCCTGGCCCAGCTCTGGCCGCAGTTGCGTGGGCAGGTCAATGGGCGGCTCGATGTGGCCGGCACTTTAAAGGCCCCCCAGGGCAAGCTCGACCTCAAGGGCCAGCAACTGGTGTTTGAAGACAATCGCCTCCAAGCCCTCAGCCTGGACGCGACACTTGATAGCGCGCAACGGGCGAAGATCGACCTCAAGGGCAGCGGGATCCAGGCCGGTGACACCCAGCTCGGCACCCTGACCGCCAGCGCCCAGGGCGATATCAAAAGCCAGAAAGTCCAACTGGACCTGATGGGCCCTCTGGTCAAGCTGGCCCTGGCCCTGGACGGCACGCTCGACAAAGGCAACTGGCGCGGGCGCCTGGCCAGTGGTGATGTACAGGCCGGTGGCCAGGACTGGAAACTGCAGGCCCCGGCAAAAATCGAGCGTATGGCCGACGGCAAGCTGACCTTCGCTGCCCATTGCTGGGTCTCCGGGCCCGCCAGCCTGTGTGGCGAAGACCAGCGGCTGATGCCCGATCCCAAGCTGCGCTACCACCTCAAGCAATTCCCCATCGACAGCCTGGCGCAATGGCTGCCCAAGGATTTTGCCTGGCAGGGCAAGCTCAACGCCGATATCCAGCTCGACCTGCCGGCCAGTGGCCCCAAAGGCCTGATCGCGGTGGATGCCAGTGGCGGCACCCTGCGGGTCAAGGACAAGAACCAGTGGCTGGATTTCCCCTACGATACCCTCAAGCTGGAAACCACGCTCAACCCTACGCGCATCGATACCCAGCTGAATTTCCGCGGCGGCAAACTCGGTGAGTTGCTGTTGCAGGCACAGCTCAACCCCTTGGCGAAAAACAAGCCGATTTCCGGCAACTTCAGCCTCACCGGCCTGGACCTGGCGGTAGCGCGCCCGTTCGTGCCGATGGTGGAAAAACTCAGCGGCAAGCTCAACGGTAGCGGGCGTATTTCCGGCGGGCTGCTGGCGCCGCAGGTCAACGGCAATATCAACCTGATCGCGGGCGAGATTTCCGGGCCCGAACTGCCGATCAGCCTTGAGGGCCTGAACGTGCAGGCGCTGATTGCCGGTGAAAGCGTACAGCTCAACGGCGGCTGGCGCAGCGGCAAGGCCGGGCAGGGCAGCCTCAAGGGCCAGATCGACTGGGGCCGGGCCCTGATCGTTGACCTCAGCCTGCAGGGTTCGCAATTACCGGTTACGGTCGAACCCTACGCCAAGCTGGAAGTGGCGCCCGACTTGAAGATCAGCCTCAAGGACGACAAGTTGGCGATCGCCGGTAATGTCCACATCCCGCGCGGTGATATCACCGTGCGCGAATTGCCGCCTTCGACGGTCAAGGTCTCGGATGACACGGTGATCGTTGGCAGCCAGACCGAAGAAGGCAAGCCGCCGATGGCCATGGCCATGGATATCAACGTGGTGGTGGGCGAGGATCAGCTCAACTTCGCGGGCTTCGGCCTCACGGCCAAGGTCCAGGGCCGGGTGCATATCGGCGATAACATGGACACCCGTGGCGAACTCTGGCTCAACGACGGCCGTTACCGTGCCTACGGCCAGAGACTCGATGTGCGCCGTGCGCGCCTGCTGTTCGCCGGGCCGCTCGACCAGCCGTATCTGGATATTGAAGCCATCCGCAAGACCGACGACGTGATCGCGGGTATCCGCCTGAGCGGCAGTGCCGAGCAACCCACCACGCAAATCTTCTCGGAACCGGCCATGAGCCAGGAGCAGGCGCTGTCCTACCTGGTGCTGGGACGTCCGTTGAGCACCACCGGTGAAGACAACAACATGCTGGCGCAAGCGGCGCTGGGCCTGGGGTTGATGGGCAGTGCCGGGGTGACGTCGGACATTGCCAAGAACCTGGGAATCCAGGACTTCGAACTGGACACCCAGGGCAGCGGCAACAATACGGCGGTGGTGGCCAGCGGCAAGATCACCGAAAAGCTCAGCTTGCGTTACGGCGTGGGGGTGTTTGAACCGGCCAGCACCATCGCCTTGCGCTACCTGCTGAGCAAGCGGGTGTATCTGGAAGTGGCCAGCGGCGTGGCAAGCTCCCTGGATATCTTCTACAAACGGGATTTCTGACGTTTAAACGTCAATCAAGTTGTGGGAGCTGGCTTGCCTGCGATAGCAGTGGTTCAGTCACTATTTCTAGTGGCTGACACACCGCAATCGCAGGCAAGCCAGCTCCCACATTTGTTTTGTCGTGGATTCAGAACCTTCCGATGGCTCCAGTCATCGCCTGGTTACCAAGCAACCTAACTATTTATTTGACATTCGCTGCCTAGGCAGTAATATTTGGTCACACATTCACTGCCTAGGCAGTAATAAGGTGACTTTCGATGAAACACTTCACCCCGGAAAACTTCCACAACTGCCATCTCGGCCTGTTGCTGGGGCGCGCCGCGATTCTCAAAGACCGCATCATCGACACCCATATGGAACCCCACGGCATCACCGCCGCGCAGTTCAAGGTGTTGATTATCATGGCCCAGTTTGGCGTCGATACCCCGGCGGAGCTGTGCCGCAATCTGTCCCTGGACAGTGGCTCGATGACCCGCATGCTCGACCGCCTGGAGCAAAAACACCTGCTGGCACGCAAGCGTTCCGAGCAGGACCGGCGCCAGGTGCAGCTTGTGTTGACCGCCGACGGCCAGCGCCTGGCGGACATGTTGCCGCAGATCGGCGCCCAGGCCCTGAACCAGCTGGCTGGCGTGCTGGAGCCGGGGGAATTGCAGACCCTGGAATACATCCTCAAGAAAATCCTGATCGCTGCGGGTGACCCCATCACCCTGCAACGGGTCGGGACTCAATGAACACGCCAGTCACGCGCGCTGAATAACGCAAGGTATTTGTCATGGCTACTGCCCAAGCAAACAACACCGCACCCTCCCAACCCGACGACAGCAACCCGCGCAAACGCAAGATCATGTTGCTGGGCCTGGCGCTGATCGTCGTGCTCTGCGTCGTCGGCGTCTGGGGCTGGCACGAGCTGTATGGCCGTTGGAGCGAAAGCACCGACGACGCCTACGTGAACGGCAACGTGGTGGAAGTCACCCCGCTGGTCACCGGCACTGTGGTCAGCATTGGCGCCGATGATGGCGACCTGGTCCACGAAGGTCAGGTGCTGATCAACTTCGACCCCAACGACGCGGCCGTCGGCTTGCAAAGTGCCCAGGCCAACCTGGCACGCACCGTACGCCAGGTGCGCGGCCTGTACAGCAATGTGGATGGCATGAAAGCCCAGGTTCAGGCGCAAAAGGCCCAAGTGCAAACTGCCCAGGACAACTTCAACCGCCGCAGGATCCTCGCCCAGGGTGGCGCGATTTCCCTGGAAGAACTGTCCCATGCCCGTGATGCCCTGAGCGCGGCGAGCAACTCACTGGCCAACCTGCAACAGCAACTCAATACCTCCACCGCGCTGGTGGATGACACGGTGATATCGTCCCACCCGGATGTGCAGGCCGCTGCCGCGCAGTTGCGCCAGGCCTACCTGGCCAATGCGCGCAGCACCTTGATCGCCCCGGTCACCGGCTATGTGGCCAAGCGCACCGTACAGCTGGGCCAGCGGGTCGAGCCGGGCACGGCGTTGATGGCGGTGATTCCCCTGGACCAACTGTGGATCGACGCCAACTTCAAGGAAACCCAACTGCGCCAGATGCGCATTGGCCAGCCGGTGGACATCGAGGCCGATATCTACGGCAGTGACGTGAAATACAGCGGCACCGTCGACAGCCTCGGCGCCGGCACCGGCAGTGCGTTTGCCCTGCTGCCGGCACAGAACGCCACGGGTAACTGGATCAAGATCGTGCAACGGGTGCCGGTGCGCATCCATATCAATGCCCAGGAGTTGGCCCAGCACCCGTTGCGGGTGGGGTTGTCGACCCAGGTGGAAGTCAACCTGCACGACCAGAGCGGCCCGGTGCTGGCGCAGCAACCGCCGCAAAAGGCCTCGTTCAGCACCAATGTGTACGACCGCCAGTTGGCCGAGGCCGACGCGATGATCACCCAGTTGATCCATGACAACAGCGTGGCCGCGCCCAAGGCAGCACAACGCTGATGAGCAATAACGCCTCCTTCACGCCGCCCAGCTTGCTGATGGCCACCATTGGCCTGTCCCTGGCGACCTTTATGCAGGTGCTCGACACCACCATCGCCAACGTGGCGCTGCCGACCATCTCTGGCAACCTGGGGGTGAGTTCGGAGCAGGGCACCTGGGTCATCACCTCATTTGCCGTGAGCAATGCCATTGCGCTGCCTTTGACCGGTTGGTTGAGCCGGCGCTTTGGCGAGGTGAAGCTGTTTTTGTGGGCGACGCTTCTGTTTGTGCTGGCCTCGTTCCTGTGTGGTATCTCCACTTCGATGCCCGAGCTGATCGGCTTCCGGGTGCTGCAAGGCCTGGTGGCGGGGCCGCTGTACCCGATGACCCAGACCTTGCTGATCGCCGTCTATCCACCTGCCAGGCGCGGCATGGCCCTGGCACTGCTGGCGATGGTCACGGTGGTCGCGCCGATTGCAGGTCCCATTCTTGGCGGCTGGATCACCGACAGCTACAGCTGGCCGTGGATCTTCTTCATCAACGTGCCCATCGGGATTTTTGCGGTGATGGTGGTACGTTCGCAGCTCAAGAAGCGGCCGGTGGTCACCAGCCATCAGCCGATGGATTATGTCGGCCTGTTGAGCCTGATCGTCGGGGTCGGTGCCTTGCAGATCATCCTCGACAAGGGCAACGACCTGGACTGGTTCGAATCCAATTTCATCATCATCGGCGCGGCCATCTCGGTGATCGCCCTGGCGGTGTTCGTGATCTGGGAAATGACCGACAAACATCCGGTGGTCAACCTTCGCCTGTTTGCCCACCGCAATTTCCGCATCGGCACCATTGTGCTGGTGCTGGGCTATGCCGGGTTCTTCGGGATCAACCTGATCCTGCCGCAATGGCTGCAGACGCAGATGGGCTACACCGCCACCTGGGCCGGTTTGGCCGTGGCGCCGATCGGCATCCTGCCGGTGCTCATGTCGCCCTTTGTCGGCAAGTACGCACACAAGTTCGATTTGCGGCTGCTGGCCGGCCTGGCGTTCCTGGCCATTGGCCTGAGCTGCTTTATGCGCGCCGGTTTCACCAATGAAGTGGACTTCCAGCACATCGCTCTGGTGCAACTGTTCATGGGCATCGGTGTGGCGCTGTTCTTTATGCCGACCTTGAGCATCCTGATGTCCGACCTGCCGCCGCACCAGATCGCCGACGGTGCGGGCCTGGCGACCTTCCTGCGAACCCTGGGCGGCAGCTTTGCGGCATCGTTGACTACCTGGATCTGGATTCGCCGGGCTGACCAGCATCATGCCTACATGAGCGAAAGCATGAGTGTGTACGACTCGGCCACCCGCGAGGCGCTGAACACCCTGGGCGGTGCGGGCCACAAGGCCTATGCGCAACTGGACCAGGTGCTCACCAGCCAGGCATACATGATGTCCACCGTGGACTATTTCACGTTGCTGGGGTGGATGTTCATGGGCTTGATCCTGCTGGTGTGGCTGGCCAAGCCGCCGTTTACCGCGAAGGCAGGGCCGGCGGCTTCGGGTCACTGATCTTGAATTGCAATGCAATCAACTGTAGGAGCTGGCTTGCCTGCGATGCAGGCACCTCGGTGCATCAGGTACACCGAGGTGATGCCATCGCAGGCAAGCCAGCTCCTACAGTTTGATCGGTGTTGTGTCTGGGTTATGCGCCAGGCAACGCCAACTGCGGGTTGACGAAGTCAAACGCCGCCAATTGAAACCCTTGCTCATCCACCTGCAACGCCCAGCCTTGCTTGTCCCAATCCCCCAGCACAATGCGCTTGGCCGCCTGCTCGCCAATCTGCAATTTGTGAATGGCCGGGCGGTGGGTGTGGCCGTGGACCAGGGTGCGCACGCCGAACTGCTGCATCACCCGTGGCACTTCCTCGGGCGTCACATCGACAATATCGTTGGCCTTCATGCGCGTCTGCGCACGGCTTTCACTGCGCAGCTTGCGCGCCAGTTTATGGCGAGTGCGCAAGGGCAGGTGGCGCAGGATAAACAACACAATGGGGTTACGCAGGATGCGCCGCAGCTTCATATAGCCGAGGTCGCGGGTACACAGGCTGTCGCCGTGCATCAACAGCACGGGCTCGCCATACATCTGCACGACGCTGGGGTCCTTGAGCAAGGTCGCGCCTGCTGCTTTGCAGAACGCCTTGCCGATCAGGAAATCCCGGTTGCCATGCATCAGGAATACTTGGGTGCCACTGTCGCTCAACTCACGTAGAGCGGTGCAAATCGAACGCTGGAACGGGGTCATGCCATCGTCGCCAATCCAGGCTTCGAAAAAGTCCCCCAGGATGTACAACGCTTGCGCGCCACGGGCGCGGCCGTGGAGTAAATCCAGAAACGCCCGGGTAATATCCGGGCGCTCCTCTTCCAGATGCAAATCTGAAATCAGCAATATCACGCAATGATCTCGGCTTTCTCGATGATCACGTCTTCTGCTGGTACGTCCTGGTGGCCGGACTTCATGGTGGTGGAGACACCCTTGATCTTGTCCACGACGTCGGTGCCTTCGGTGACTTTACCGAATACCGCGTAGCCCCAGCCCTGTACGGTCTTGGCGCTGTGGTTCAGGAAACCGTTGTCGGCCACGTTGATAAAGAACTGCGCGGAGGCCGAATGCGGCTCCATGGTACGGGCCATGGCGACGGTGTACTTGTCGTTGGAAAGACCGTTGTCCGCTTCGTTCTGG
>Ga0265296_1000524_pt1 | contig 56386 bp, 53 predicted proteins | sample MunlanPumphouse1_FD_189073 | JGI IMG/M metagenome (GOLD analysis project Ga0265296, IMG submission 189073) | Groundwater microbial communities from a municipal landfill in Southern Ontario, Canada - Pumphouse #1 | ecosystem: Environmental > Aquatic > Deep subsurface > Groundwater | place...
TTTTTATTTTAAGAATATAATTGATATTTTTAATATTTAATTCATCTTTTATTATTTTTAAATGTTGGTCAGATAATTTTCTGGCAACAATTTCTAGTTGTTTCAACGGTTGTCGAACTTTAATTCCTGCTTTTTGTCGAGCTTCAAGTCCTAAAGTAACAATACTTCTAACTACTTCCATATCTTCAGGAGTTTTGGATATTCTAAACCAAAAAATTTGTAATTTTTTCTTAGGCCACTCAGCTAAATGCACACTTTCTTCATCTTTTTCATTTCTTAATTTCAACCAAATGTCTTCTGCAGTAAATGGAGCAAATGGAGCCATAATTTTTGCTAGAGTTTTTAAAACATAGTAGAGAGTTTTTTTAGCATTTTCATCTCCATCTTTTATTCTGTCCCTTGAACGACGCAAGTACCATGTAGAAAGATCTCCAACAAAATCGCGAATAGCCCTAGTCGATTCAAGTAATTTATAATTATCAAGATTTTTTGTTGTGAGTTCTATTAATTCATCTAAACGAACTAAGATCCATCGATCAAGAATATTTTTTGAGTCAGGTCGGTCACTTTTTTCTAGATTTTTTTCTCTATACAATTCGTAAAAAGCTAAAACATTGTAAAGTAATCCAAAAACTTGCCGATGGAGTTCCATAACAGTTTTTTCATCAAAATTTTTCGATTCTCCTGGTTGATTTACGGAATACATCCAAAGTCTAAGGGTATCTGCTCCATATTTTTCCATCGCAACCCAAGGATCAATAATATTACCGAGAGACTTTGACATTTTTTTACCGGAAGCATCAAGCAAGTGCCCAAGACAAATCACATTTTTAAATGCTTTTCCTCGCCCCATTAAAACGCCTATTGCATGCAAAGTGTAAAACCAGCCACGAGTTTGATCTATGGCTTCAGATATAAAATCAGCTGGGTAACCTTTTCCTTCAATCCATTTTTTTGATTCAAATGGGTAGTGATCCTGTGCAAAAGGCATAGCTCCGGAATCAAACCAAACATCCATCACTTCTTTGGTTCGTATTAAATTGCCACCGCATTCACAAATAAGATTAACCTCATCAATATAAGGTTTGTGTAAATCTAATTCATAATTTTCATTGTGAGGAAGAGGAACAAAATTAAATTCTTTTATTTCAGCATTTTTAAATTTCTTAATATCATTTCTTAAATGATTTATAGTCTCTACATCATTAAATCCTTTTACTCCAGCTAAAAGAACTCTGGCTGGGCCTTCATGGGTAATAATCAAAATATTTTTATTTTTGTATTTTTTTTCTATATCATACAAAAAACTAGTCATCCTATTTTTTAACTCTTTGTGTGATTCTCCTCCTTCCGGTTTGTAAAAATAACCATCAGATTTTTCTCGAACTTCCCAATAGTCGTTCCAAGTTTTACCATCAAGCACTCCAGCTGATAATTCCCAAATTCTTTTATCAAAAATCAACTGGCTGTCTAATAAATCTAGCCTCCTTTTTACTATTTCAGCTGTCTCTTTTGTTCTCAAAAAATTAGAAGAAATTATTAAATCTATTTTCTTATTTTTTAATTCTGGGACAGAATTTAAAACCTGCTTTTTGCCTTCTTCTGTTAAATGATCTATGTCTTCAATTCTTGAACTTATTTTATTTGTTAAATTACTTTCAGACCCTCCATGTCTCATTACAAAATATTTATTCCCAGATTTTTTTGTTTTTTCTTTTAATTCTTCTACGCTTCCGATGACATCAATCTTTTTACAAGAATCACAAATCCAAACCGGAAGCGGACTTCCCCAATATCGTTCGCGAGAAATAGCCCAGTCTTTTATATCTTTTAGCCATTCACCAAAACGTCCATCGCGAATATGTGACGGTTCCCAATTTATACTTTTATTTTCCTCAATCATTTTTTCTTTGATTTTTGGATCAGACATTTTTATATACCAAGAATCCCGAGCATAGTAAATAAGGGCCGTTTTACAACGCCAACAATGTGGGTAGGAGTGTTCGTATTTTTCTTTTTTAAATAATAAAGGACCAGTGGGACGATTAGCTAAATCTTTGATAATATCCACTGCCACTTCTTCGTCTCGCACAAACCTACCTTCCAAAAATCCAGTACCAGCTAAAAATTTCCCATCTAAACCAACAAGATGATGTTTCGGCAAGCCAATCTGTGTCCCCAGTACAAAGTCATCCTGTCCATACATTACAGCCGTGTGCACCACCCCTGTACCATCTTCGGTGGTAACAAAATTTGCCGAATAAATTTTATATGCTTTTTCTAGTTTTGGTTTTTCACTTTCAGAAATAGTATTTTGAAGAAAAGGATATAACGGTTCGTATTCCAAACCAATTAGATCTTTACCTTTTATCTCTTCTACAACTTCATATTCTCCATCAATCACAGGAAGTCTTTCTTTCGCAAGAATAAAAAACTCATTATCCTTTTTAATTTTCACATAATCAATATTATCCCCAACCGCAAGCGCAATGTTCCCTGGCAAAGTCCAAGGGGTCGTCGTCCAAGCAAGTACAAAAGTATTTTCCTGTTCTTTTATTTTGAATTTTACATACACCGACAAATCTTTTATATCTTCATAACCTTGAGCTAATTCATGAGAAGAAAGAACAGTCCCACAGCGAGGACACCAAGGAACAACTTTATAATCTTTATAAAGTAAGTTTTGTTCATTCACTTTTTTCAAAATATTCCAAACAGATTCAATATAAGGATTGTGATATGTAACATACGGATTTTTTTGATCCACAAAATAACCCATACGTTCAGTAAATTTACCCCAAAGGTCAATATATTCCAGAGCATTTTCTTTGCATTCTTCATTGAATTTCGCGATGCCATATTTTTCGATAGCAATTTTGGAATCTAAATTTAATTTTTTTTCTACTTGTAATTCCACCGGCAATCCATGAGTATCCCATCCGCCCTTGCGACGAACATGATATCCAAGCATTGTTTTATATCTTGGAATAACATCTTTAAATGCCCTAGCCTCAAGATGATGAATACCCGGTTTGCCATTAGCGGTTGGAGGGCCCTCGTAAAAAATAAACTCCCCTTTTTCTGAAGGTTTTTCTAGAGATTTTTGAAAAATATTATTTTCTTTCCAGAACTCTAAAACGCGCTCTTCGCGTAAAGCAGATTCGGATTTATTGTTTTCAGCCATATATTGACTGATTTTAACATAAAACTTATTAATTTACACCCGGTAGTGAGTTTTGGAAATGCGCAAAGCGCGCAAATTAACAAATTTGCTTTTCCAAAATCTACTACGGGGTTACATCCTTTCCGGAGCTTTTATACCAAGAAGGTAAAGTCCATTTTTTATAATCGTAGCAAAAGCGAGAGTAAGAGCTACCTTATAAGGCGAAGTTGGATCGTCTTTATCGATGATTTTTGTATTACCATAAAAGGCATTATAAGAACGAGCCAATTCTATCAAATAATTTGCAATATAATGCGGTTCAAATTCTTGAGCGGACCTAAATACGATTTCTGGAAATTTATATAACAATTTTTCAACTTCCGAAATTTCCAAGAGATCGGACCCGAACCCTGGCAAAATATTTTCTTTTTTTGCTTTTTCTAAAACAGAATTTGCTCGAGCGTATGAATATTGTAAATATGGACCAGAGTCTCCTTCAAAGGAGATAGACTTTTCAAAATCATAAATAATATTTCCACCAATGTTTTGTTTTAGAATAGAGTACTTCAATGCTGCTACTCCAACTTCTTTACTGATTTGTTCTTTTTCTTCGTCTGTAAAATCACGATCTTTTATCTTTTTCAAAATCTCGTCACAAGATTCTAATAATAAAGATTCTCCAGTGATAACATTCCCTTTTCGCGAAGACATCTTTCCGGAAGCAAGTCGCATCATACCATGAACTATGTGTTTCATTTTTGATGAAACTTCGGGATTCATTATTTCAAGAGCTTTAGTGACTACTTTCATATATTCCTCTTGTTCGTGAGCGGTGATTACCACAGACAAATCCAGATTTTCTTTTTCAAATTTCATTTTCGTCAATCCTAATTCTTTGGTTTCATAAGTAGGTAAACCTTGGGAGGTGATAAAAACCCTAGTATGAAGTTTGGGGTCATATTTTTCTGCGTGAAAAATTACTGCTCCATCTGATTTTTCAAATATCTTATTTAAGTTTTCATTAACAATTTTCTCTCCAATCGGAGCCATAAAACTTTCAAAAAAATAATAATTAAAACTAGTACCAAGTATTTTATAGATTTCTTCAAATGCTTCTAGAGTTACCCTTCTCCCCCAATCGTAAATTTCATTTATTTTTTCATCACTTTTGTCATAAAGTTTTTTATTTATTTCATCAATCTCTTTTTTAGCATTTTCATTAGTATCATACGCATCACTGCCTTTGGTATAAAGTTCTCCAATGTAATGAGCTTTTTCAGATACGGTTTTATTTTTATCAGGCAAGCCGGATTTTAAAAGCTCAAAAATGGCCTTAGCTACGTGAGGTCCAACATCACCTTGATAATTAGCTCGAACCACTTTTGCTCCGGAATGTTCTAAAATCCTGGCTATTGATTCACCGATAGTGTTTGTCATTAAATGCCCAATATGAAAAGGTTTAAAGGGATTAGGGTCTGTGTATTCCACCATTACTTTTTTCCCTTCAAAAAAATTATTCTGTCCAAAATTTTTATTCTCCATCGGCCCAGAGCCTACTGGCGAGGCCAAAACTTCTTTTATTGAATCAACAAAAAATTCTTTAGATAAATAAAAATTAATAAAACCATTTTTCGCTTCGATTTTTTCTATACCATTGTCAAGGTTCGACCTTGACAGTAAGGCAACAATTTCATCCGCCAATTTTTTTGGATTTGTTTTATTCTTTTTTGCCAAAGTCATAGCTACGTTCGTAGAAAAATCCCCCATTTTTAAATCAGCAGGATGTTCTAAAGAAATATCTTGGATTTCAATATCAAAATTTTTTAATGCTTCTTGTATTAAATTTTCTATCTGTATTTTAATATCCATTTTTTCACTTTATAACTTTATAAACTTTCTACTACTTGTGTCCTGTACTGCCTTCACGTCCATGTCCTCGCACAGTTTCAGATAGTTCCTCAACCTCTACAATATCACAATGTTCAAATTTTTGAATAAGCATCTGGGCTATTTTGTGACCTTTTTCTAAAATGATTTTTTCATCTTTAGTATTTAACAAACTCATTACAAGTTCTCCTCTAAAACTAGAATCTATCACTCCACCCATAATTTTTAATCCCATATTAAAAGAAACACCTGACTTATCCCAAATAAGTCCCACATATCCTTCTGGAATTTCAACAGCAACTCCTGTATGAACTCTTTCCTGTTTGCCAGATAAAAATACAACATCTTCAACAGCATAAAAATCTATACCCGCATCACCTGGATGTCCGTGTGTTGGTAATTTTGCATCTTTATGTAATTTTTTAATTTTAAGCTTCATTTATTTTTTACTTATAACTTTTTTAACTTTTTCATAAACTTCTTCGTGAATTATTTCACGAGGTAAAATCTCATTTTTCGGAGCACAATTTATTTTTATAAAATTAGGAATTTCTTTTACCAATTTTAAAGCGCTTTTACGTGAATTTATTAAGAAATTCACATCTGCCTCATGCACGTCTTTTTTCTTCTTTAGATATGCCCTTTTCATTTTACTACTATTTCGGTGTTTCAAAAGTTTTAAGACAATTTTTGTGGGTAAATCTAAATATAAAGTTAAATCTGGTTTCGGAATTTTAAAAACTTCATATTCCATTTGACTAAGCCACTTCATAAAATCATCTCTTTTCTTTGCACTTTTGATTTTCCCTGCTTGATGAATTTGGTTAGCTGAAACATAACGGTTAGCAATAATAATATATCCTTTTTTTAACCAATTTTTAATTTCTTCACTTGATTCCCAACGGTCTGCGGCATAAAGAACAGAAGCAATTTTGGGATGCACATGTAGAAATTTATAATATTGCTCGCTTAGGCAATGCCCAATAAAAGCTCCAAAAAAATTTTTATAGTATTCCGGAAAATCAACTATCTTTACGGTTCTGCCTTCCTTCTTCAATCTTTTCGTCAAAAGCGCAACCTGCGTGGCCTTCCCGCTTCCATCCGTACCGTCTATAACAATAAGTTTGCCTTTTTTCATAATTTATTTTTTTCTCAAAATTTTATCAATCTTCTGGGCGATTTTTATAAAATCTTTTTCTTTTTTACCGCGAGTAGTTTCGGCACAAGTACCAAGACGAATGCCAGAAGGATCCATTACTGAGCGATTATCGCCCGGAACAGTATTCATATTCACAATTATTCCTTCTTTTTCTAATCTCTCTCCTGCTTCTTTTCCAGAAATACCTTCTCCATCCATCCAAGTATCCACTAAAATCAAATGCGAATCTGTGCCACCAGAAACAATATGCCAACCGAGTTTTTGAAGTTCTTTGGCTAAAGTTTGAGCATTTCTTACAACTTGTTTTGCATATTTTTTGAAAGCTGGGGTATTTGCTTCTTGTAAAGCTACAGCCGCTGCCGCAATATTATTTTCATGCGGTCCGCCAAACAATCCAGGAATTATCATTTTGTCTAATTTTTTATCAAATTCTCTCGCATCTTTTTTTACAAATAAAATGGCATGTCTTGGGCCGCGAAGACTTTTATGTATGGTAGTCATCACAGAATCCGCATAAGGAAACGGCGATGGATATTCTCCGCCTGCCACTAATCCTGCAAAATGTGACATATCTATGTGTAAAAGAGCACTGCAAGCATCCGCAATCTCTCTAAACTTTTTAAAATCAACAAATCTTGGATATGCTGTAAATCCTGCCACAATAATATCCGGTTTTTCTACTATGGCGATTTGCTTTAATTTTTTATAATCAATAACTTCAGTTTTTGGATCAACTTCAAATTGAATCGGCTTCCAAAGTTTGCCTGTCATAGAGGCTGGATGCCCGTGAGTCAAATGTCCGCCAGAAGTTAATTTCATCCCCATAATTTTGCCACCAATTGGTACCAAAGCCGAATACAAAGCAAAATTAGCTGGAGAACCAGAAAGGAGTTGCGCATTTACGTGCCATTCTTCCGGTTTTAATTTAAAAAGTTTTAGAGCGCGTTCCTTACAAAGATTTTCTACTTTATCGATAATTGTATTTCCACCATAATATCGCCTACCCGGATATCCTTCCGCATATTTGTTTGTAAGCACAGATCCCAAAGCGTCTAAAACATCTTTAGAAACATAGTTTTCCGAAGCGATTAGGTTAATAACACTTTTTTGCCTTTGACCTTCGGTTTTTATTAGTTTTTCTACTTGTTTATCACGCATTCATTTATTCTAGCACATTTCATAATTATGGCACCCAGTAAATCGGTGCGAAAAATCTTAACGCCAAATTGAGTTAGGGTGTCTAATGTGTCTTGGTGCGGATGACCATATTTATTGTCTTTGCCATCTGAGATAAATGCATAAGTGGGAGAAACAGCTTTTACAAACTCTGCAGAAGTGGAAGTACGCGAACCATGATGTCCAACTTTTAAAATATCACTATTTAGTCGTGCCACAGAATTTTCCGCAAGAACTATTTCTTCTGTTTTGATAGTTGCGTCGCCAGTCAGCATAACAGAAGTGTTACCATAAGAAAGTTTTGCTACGATTGACCCATCGTTAGTTGTCCAAGCCGAAACATTTCTGTCCGGAAACAAAATATCAATAAATACCCCACCACCAAGATTTAACTTCATTCCTCTTTTTGCCAAAACAACTGGAATATTATTCTTCTTTATTTCATTTTTCAAATTTTGATATACCTTAGAGTCAGTCAAGGTGCCAGGTTCAAAAACTTTTTCCACTTTGTAGATTTTTAAGACATCCAAAAATCCACTAATATGATCTGCGTCTGGATTGGTAATAATAAATGCATCAATACTTCTGTCGAAAGGTGACATTACTCGAGAAAGTTGATTTAGAATTTTTTTAGGTGGTCCGCCATCGACTAATACTTGCGTGCCAGTTGGAGATTCAATAAAAAGAGCATCCCCTTGCCCGATATCCAACATAGCAAAAATAAAACTTTTTTGAGAATCTCGCCAAACAAAATAAAAAATAAAAATATTTGCCACAAAAAGCAAACAAGTAAAGAAAAACAGCCAATATTTCTTGCAATTCTCAAACATGCTATAATATTAACACGAACATATCTCCAATTATCAATTAATAGAATAGTGAAGATTTTTAGAAAGAATTTTAAGAGTCGTGGGTTCCCTGTCCTTATGACTCCGAGGGCGAAGGCTCAGAAATTCTTTGCTAAAAATCGAAACAAAAAAAATATGCAAACATTTGAAGAAAAAAAATTTAATATTGGTGAATTAAAGGGTATTTCAGCTAAAAATATAGAGGAACATTTAAAATTGTATACAGGGTATGTAAAAAATACCAATTCGATTTTAGAAAAAATTCCGGAATACGAAGGTTATGTTAAGGAAGACACTTTTGCTCCTTATGTTGTAGGTGAATTGTACCGTCGTTTTAGCTTTGAGTACAATGGTATGAGAAACCATGAAATTTACTTTGATTCTCTCTCTGGAGGAGCAAAACCACTATCAGAAACTAGTGAGTTAAAACAAGCACTAACTGAAACATTTGGATCAGTAGAAACATTCATTACAGGGTTAAAAACAATAGCTATGACCCGCGGAATTGGTTGGGCTGTGCTTTGGTACGATAAAAAAGAAAAAAGACTTTTGACTTCATGGGTAGATGAACAACATCTCGGACAGTTAAATGGTTGCGAAATGATTTTGGCTCTTGATATGTGGGAACATGCATATCTTTATGATTTTCCATCATCCGAAAAGAAAAAATATATTGAAGCTTTTTTTGAAAACCTAAATTGGGAAGTTGTAGAAAAAAATTTCACTAAAATATAAAAACCCAAGAATCAATATTTTTGTCGGTACGGATTTTTTGAAGCTTAAAAAATCCTGAAGTTTTCGCTCCGTCGAGCTCAAAACCCCTTAAAAACATTATTCTTGGGTTTTTTGTTAAATTTTCAGCAAGAATAATTTTTAGAAAGCCTTGCGCAGGAGTTTAGAAAATAAAAATGGTATTCCATTTATTATTTTCTTGAACGACGAGCAGTTCGCTGGCGAAGCTTCGCCAGATAGATTGCTTTATAAAGATTATTCTTGCTGAAAATCTAGATTCTTATTCCTCCACAAAGAAATTTTTTATACTTTTTCCAAAAAGTCTATAAATAAAATAAATATAAATCAGAAGTGTAATAAAAAATGGAAAATTTGAGATAGATAACGCCGCAAATGGAAGATGGGAGAAAAAATTTATGACAGAAAGTTCATAGTTAAGAAAAAATTGTGAAATAAGCCCCAACGGAACTGCTAAAACATACCAAATAATTCCAGCGAAGCCAGTCAAAAAACCTAAAATCATAGTGAGTGGAATGAAAGGTAAAATTAAAGCATTGGCTGGCAACGCTACTAAAGAAAGATTCCCCATTTTGTAAAGAATGAAAGGTAAAACAAAAATATAAGCAGCACAAGTGACTGAAATAATGTCTCTTAATTTAAAACGGGGAGTAATCCACAAAAAATATTTTTCAATTCGAGGAGCAAAGAAAATTACGGCCACCGTAGCAATAAAAGAAAGTTGAAAAGAAACATCGAAAACTAAAATAAATGGATTTACTAAAATCATCACAACACCAGCCAATATCAAAGCCCGCGCCACATCGTAATTTCTACCAATTACTCGAGCAAACAAAGCTAAACTAGCCATTATCCCCGCTCTTACGGCTGTGGAAGATCCTCCAGTCATTAAAACAAAAAGCAAGATTGTGACGATTCCAGCCCCGATTCCTAGATTTTTAGGAAGAGAAGAAAAAGAAAAAATTTTCATAATCCATTCAGCTACGATTGTCACGTTATATCCGGAAAGCGCTACGATGTGAATGGTTCCAGTATCAACAAAACTTTGTCTCAGAGATTCATTGAAAGAAGATTTTTCTCCTAAAATGAGTCCGCCCATCAATAATGATTCTGGTTTTCTGATTGCTAAATTCATTTTGTTCAAAAATTTTTCTTTAGCGTAAAATAATGCGTTTTTTACAAAATTTCCATTCCCGTGCGAGATAATTTCTATTTTTGGATAACCCATCACATAAAAAATTCCGTCTTTGCGTAAATAATTTACATAATCAAATTCTTTTCCTTGATCTGTTATGAAATTTGCTGGCTTTTTTAAAGTTCCTTCAAAATTTATTTCGTCGCCGTATTTAAATTCACCATCAAGATTCACCGTCACCAAAATTTCTGTTTTATCTTTATTATTAGCCAAAATTTCTACAGTTAATTTTTGATTATTTTCTGTAATAGTCGGTTCGTCTATAATTTTTCCAGAGAAAATAACTTTTTGTCCCACCTGTGATTCGAAAATATTAGGCGCAGGAACATCAACCATCTGGAATCTAAAAATTCCAAAAGAAAAGGTCAAAACAAAAATCCCAAAAATAATTCCCCAATTATTTTTGGAGATAATGGTAAAAAATAGAACCAAAACACAAGCGATTATTCCAATCAAGATAATTACATACAAATTTACAAGCAAAAAAGAGCGCAACAGCACTCCAAGTACAAAACCAAAACAAGATGCATAGAAAATTTTATCTTGCATTTTAAAAGTAAAATTTGTAAAAATTATTTCTCTTTTTTAAGTCTTATTTTAATACCATCGGCAAAATTAGTGGCAATTTCGTCTGCTCGTTCATTATATTTATCACCCATATGCCCTTCCACGTAAGTCCATTTGATTTTGAATTGCTGAGAAAGTTTATACAATTCTTCCCAAAGTTCTTTATTCAAAACTGGTTTTTTTGCGGCATTTCTCCAATTTTTTTTCTGCCAATTAAAAATCCATTCAGTTATACCTAAAATTACATATTTTGAGTCAGAAAAAATCTCTACTGGCATTTTCGTCTTTATCTTTTTAAGATATTCCAGCGCTTCAATGGGTCCCGTAAGTTCCATTTGATTATTAGTGGCATGCTTAGATGCTCCACCCATTTCAAAAATCTTTTTCCCGTCAATCAAAATAATTCCCCACCCAGCCGGTCCCGGATTCCCTCTCGCCGCCCCATCTGTATAAATAATGATTTTTTTATTTTGCATAAACTATATTATATCAACAATTCTCAATCTTAGCTCTTCTCTACCTCTAAATCTAGACAAATCAAAAGTGGCAAGAAGATTTACTTTTTTATCTTCAACCAACGGAACCTCAAAAGATTCATTATTTGAGAAAAAAGAAATGGCTTTTACTTTATTTTTACTTGTATCAGAAAAAGTAATTTCTAGATGTTCTCCAGAACCATTTTTGCCGAATTTTTTGATATTTTCTATCTTTACATTTTCAAAAAGAAAAATAGGTTTCGGATTAGCTAAGCCAAAAGGAGCCATTTTTTCTATTTCTCTCCAATTTTTCATACTTACAATACTTAAATCAGATTTAATATCATAAATTATTTCATTTTCTGTTTTATCACGTTTCACTTTACTATAAGACGTAGAAAGTGCTTCTTCTAAGAAATGAATTTTTTCACTATATACAGTAAATCCACCAGCAAATTCATGTCCGCCAAATTCCATAAAAAATTCTTGAGTTTCTGTCATTAATTCCACTAAAGATACAGACCCATCACTGCGGCAAGAACCTTTAATTAAATCATTTTCATCTTTTCCCCAGACAAAAACCGGTTTTTTGTGCTCGTCAGATATTTTACCCGCTACTAAACCAAGCACCCCTACTCGCCATTCCGGATTACCTATCACTATCACTTCTTTCATTTCGCGCAAAGGACTTTTGCCAAATTTTTTATTCACCTCTCGCATAATACTAGCCACCATCGTCTTTCTGTCGTCATTTATTTTTGATAAATGAGTAGCAAGTGTGCCTGCCTTTACCTCGTCTTCTGTAGAAAGAAGTTCATATGCTCTCATTGGATCATCCATACGAGAAGCAGCGTTTAGCCTAGGCGTTACCATAAAACCAATATCGTCTTCAGTCAGATATTTTTGGTCGATATTCATTTTAGCTAAAAGTTTTTGCAAACCGGGACGAGGAGATTTTCTCAAAACCTTCATCCCAAAATATGCCATAGCTCTATTCTCTCCCAATAAAGGAACAAGGTCGGAAAGCGTGGCAAGTCCAGCCATATCAAGCATCCATTTTTCATAACCCTTATTTATTTTATAAAATTCTCCATATTTTTTTATAAATCCTTGCATAAATTTAAAAACTACTCCTGCTCCACACAACATTTTTTCTGGATAATCATCTACTTTGGGATTTAAAATGGCATAAGCTCGCGGAAGAATTTCGTGAGGCAGGTGATGGTCTGTAATAATTACATCAATCCCATCCACCTCTGCTTGCGCAACTTCGGAAACAGCCGTAATGCCCAAATCGATAGTTATTAAAAGTTTTACCTTTTTTTCGACAAATTCTTTAATGGCGGAGGCATTCAAACCATACCCCTCAGAATTTCTCATTGGAATATAGATTTCATAATTTGTATAACCAACTTTTTTGAATAAATCTTCCAAAATAACTGCGCCCGGGATACCATCACAATCATAATCAGCATAAATAACAATTTTTTCTTTATTTTCTATTACCTCAAAAAGCTTTACGCAAGCTTTTTCCATGTCTTTCATCAAAAATGGGTCGTGCAAATCTCTTTCAAAATCTGGATTTAAAAAAATCTCTGCTTCAGCTTCAGTTTTTATACCTCTTTTTTCTAAAATTGTTCGTAATAATTCGTGATATTTCTGCATCCCATTAAAAAATTAATTAATAATATTTTAGTGATTTAATTACTTTCCCATAATTTTCTAACGGGACAAGTACTGCAATTTTAACATATATGTTAAAATATATCTTATGAAAAAAGATGATTGCATATTTTGTAAAGTAGTCGATAAAACTATCGCCTCTCCAATATTTTATGAAGATGACAAAACGTTAGTTTTTTTAGATAAAAACCCCGTAAATATGGGCCATTCTTTGGTTATTCCTAAAGAACATTTTGTTAATATCCACGATACTCCAGAAGAAATTTTATCGCACATGATAAAGGTAGCAAAAAAAATTGCAAAGATTGTAAAATTGGGAACAAACGCTGATGGTATAAATGTACATGTAAATAATGAAAAAGCAGCGGGACAAGCAGTCTTTCACACCCATATTCACATTATTCCTAGATTTGAAAACGATGGGTTTACTAATTGGGAAAGCAGGAAAAACTACTCTCCAGATGAAGACAAAAAATTAGCACAAAAATTTAGTTCAATGCTTTAATACCTGGCAAGGTACCTTTCGCAAGATATTCTAACGTTGCTCCACCACCAGTAGAAACAAAAAGATTAGGTTCTAGTTTATAGGTTCTAGTTTCTAGTTTGGATCTTGGGACAAAACTTACTAAATCTCCCCCACCAATAATAATTTCTTTAGATTTTTGTTTTAGAAGAAAATCCATGGTCTTTTTGGTGGCTTTTCCTCCGCCATCTTCGTATTTACCCAATGGACCATTCCAAAGAATAAATTTTGATTTTTGTATTAATTTTTCTAAATTTTTAACTGTTTTATTCCCAATGTCTAAAATAACTTCGTTTTTAATAACAACATCTTCTGGTAAAAATAATTTCCTATTTTTTAATAAATTTTTTAAATTATGTTTTTTCTCTTCTACTAAAGATTTACCTACTTCATACCCTTTAGCTTTCAAGAAATCATTCGCCAAAGCCCCACCAATGAATACAAAGTCTGCTGATTTTAAATATTTTTGAATCAGTGGTATTTTTGTGGAAAATTTAGCACCTCCAAGAATAAAAAGGAAAGGATGTTTTGGTTTTTTAAATACTTTTGAAAGATTTTTTATTTCTTCTTCAAATTGAAACCCAACATAACTGGGTAAATATTTTGGCAATCCAACTATAGAGGCATGCACTCGATGAGAAACTGAAAAAGCTTCATTTACATAAATATCACCAATTTCTGAAAGTTTTTTGGCAAAATTTGAATCATTTTTCGTTTCGCCAGAGAATTCCCTAATATTATCCAATAAAATTATGTCCTTTTTGATGTATTTTTTGAGACAATCGGCTACCGGTTTCATGCTTTCTGTTCCATCTTTACCCAAATGGGAAATTAAAATTACCTGAGCACCCTTCTGCTGTAAAAATTTAATAGTGGGTAGAGATTTTTGAATTCTAAAATCGTCTAAAACTTTGCCATCTTTAATAGGAACATTAAAATCTACTCGCACTAATACTTTTTTCCCTTTTAAATTTTTTATTTGTTTAATGCTTCGCATATTTTTACGATTTGAGAAAACTTTTTTGGATCTAAACTAGCCCGACCAGGAAGTAATCCATCTATTCCTCCATTTTTCAAAAAATTTTCTGCATCTTTTTCATTTACAGAACCACCATAAATAATCCTGATTTTAGAGGCTTCTGGGCTAAATTTATCAGAAAGAATCTTGCGAATAAAAATCGCCATTTCCTTAGAATCTTCTGGCATAGCATCTTTACGATTCGGAGTGCTAGAAATAGCCCAAATCGGTTCATAGGCCACAATAACTTTTGAAATAGAATTCTTTGAAATTCCAATTAAACATTCCAGCAACTGCATTTTAACCAAATTAAAATAATCATGATTCTCGTCGCGAATTTTTTCTCCAACACATAATATCGGTTGCAATCCAGCAGCGAGTGCAGACTTTATTTTTTTGTTTATATCATTATTATTTTCCCCGAGAGCACGTCGTTCGGAATGACCCACTATCACATATCTCGCCCCAATATCGTAAAGCATCTCTGCTGAAATCTCTCCCGTGTAAGCACCGGTATCACCCCAAAAAGTGTCCTGAGCGCCTAAAGATATTTTCCTAGCAACTTTTTTTAACTTTTCCAAATATAAAAATGGCGGACAAATCACGATTTCTGTTTTTTTAATACCAGAAACAGATTTTGAGATATTACCAAACAATTTTTCCGCTTCTTTCAAAGAAAGCGGATTCATTTTCCAATTTCCAACAATAATTTTCTTAGACATACAGCAATTGTATCACATTTAAAAAATTAAACTTCATTCGACTTCTTTCCAACCAATTATCTCATATCCCCCTCCAGGACCAGAGGTAAATAAAGTATTTGCAAGTCCGCTGTCATAAATAATATTTGCTGAATTTTTAGCTTTTATTTTATATCCTGTTATTTCTTTCAAAACAGCACTATTTTGTACGTCTATCATGCCATGAGAGGCATATAAAATTACCGCTTTCCCGTCCGCAGAATTATCCATGGAAATAGCGCTTTCTCCTCCACCCAATTCAGCGCTATTATTTTGAGAAATTAAGAAAACAAACGAACCAGCCGAACCAGAACCAAAAAACTGTGCGCTATTTTTTAAATGAATTTTACTGCTTGATGTTCTGTTTGTTGGATTATCAGCTATGATAGCAAGGCTTTGATCGCCTAGACCTGAAGAAATTCTAATAATGGCAGTATTTTGTATCGTGATATCGCCAGTAACCCAAATATTACCATTTAAAATTATGGTTGGGTCGTTGCTGATATTCAAATCGCAAGGTATTTTTATAGGACCAAGTGATGTACTAGCAGTAATTTTATATTCACCTCCTGAACAAATCGCTGTTCCTCCAGCTAAAGCGCCCGCTTTCAACTCTTCAATCTGTTCGTCGGAAATTGGCATCTCAATTGGAGGTTGGTCAGGACTTCCCGGATAAGAAACGCCGATCACAGTTACTCCGGCATCTTTGTTTACATAATAAGCATTTTTATCAATTATGGTTTGATTTGATGAAGAAGTTTCTCTAATATTATGAGCATAAACAGAACCTGTCGCATGAATGCCATTTACTAGTCCGGACAGTCCAGTTGAAATAACATCGCCATATATAGTATTGCCAGCACCCGTCACAGCTCCACTGGAATAAACATTCCCCGTTACACTGGCAGAATTTTCCAAAACAAATCCTCCCTGCCCCGACTGAACACCGTAATTAAAAGAAGTGCCCATACCGACGACAAGAGTAATTTTTGTTTTTCTCTGCAGACTCCCCACATCTCCCAGTGAACTAATAATTTTATTTCCAAGAACAATGCTGATAGTGGTTGTGGCCGTATTTGAATCAAGAGTAATAATTTCACTTATATCAATCGGTTTACTTTTTATTATCCGATAAAAAGCATCTTCTGTTCCTGACTCAGCTAGAAAAAAAGATTTCTTAGAATTCAAATTAACATTGGCATTTTTAAATTCACGAATTGATGGTGAAACCAATCCAGAAATTATAGATAAAGAAATAAACAAAAAAAAGACAATAGAAATTAGCATTGCGGCTCCAGAATTTGTTTTAATTTTTCTAAAATCTTTTTTCATATAATTAATAACTTCCACGAAGCACCACTGTATTATAAAAGTCTTGATCTCGATTAAGTAAATCATGATTAGACCTAACCATTAAAGATATCTTAACGGCTGTCCCTTTGATTGTATTTATTTGAGTAAAAACAAGACCAGTAACATTTATATTTGTAGTATTTAAGTTTCCGGTAAAAACATCATTATCTAAAAGTCTTATGTCGGAACCAGAAAGTGTAAATTCTACAGTTTTGTTCACCCCAGCGCCATCTTTGGTATTAAGTTTCAAACTATTGGAACTGATTGAACTTATGCCATATGCTTGTCTAATTTCTCGAGAGATTCTTTCCATCACATTTCCACCTTGCATCAATTCTGCTTGAATGGCAGTTTCTTTAAAAGATTTGGTCATGGTAATCATAGAGTTAATAACAGCAATAGACAAAATAGCAAAAAGAAGAATATAAAAAATAGTTTCTAAAAGCGCATAACCTCCTCTCCAATTTTTAATTTTTAATTTTTTAATTTTCATTATGAAAAAATATCCATCATATAAAAAGATAAAGTTTTACTGATAGCTTGTCCGCTTTCATTCCAAGAAACAGTTACTATGATTAATTTTGTACCAGGATCATTTGTTCCAGAAACGGCAATATCTCCGGTGGTAACATTGCGATTAACATTCGCTACGGTTATGGTACGAGTAAAAATTCCGACAGTAGAAGGAGTAGCGGACAAAGTCCAAGAGTTTGAAAAAGTTGGATAATAATTTGTACCGACACTCAGAGAAGAAATGTTGCTCCAAGCATTATCTCGAAGAATGCGTGTTGCTTCAGCCCCTTCTTCCAATAGAAAGGAAGCTTGAGAAGTATGCAATGCTTGGCGAGATACAGAAATAGATTTTTGAGTAACAGTCATAGCCGCCAAAACCGAAACAACAATGATAGCGATAGCCACGATCACTTCTACCGTCATGAACCCTTTAATTGTGAAATTTTTTTTCATTATTTTAATTCACACTCACCGTTCCGGTAGCAGAAATGGTAATAATTTTTGAAACAGAAGATGTTGAAATAGTAATAGTGCCGGTTTTACTTGGAATACCAGAAAGACGTTCGAAATATAAATCTCCTGACGAGGCACTCACTCCCCCAAGGGTAACATTCGAAATGCTAGCCGGTGAAATTATATTTATTGTTTTATTGTCTCCTGCTCCAGATGAAAAAATTTTACCTGTAAAAATTATAATTCTGTCAGCCTGAAAACGCACACCATATTCTGAAGAATTAACTGAAGCCAAACTTTGAGATTGGGCATTGTGTAATGCAGAAATTACATCTCCGATTGTATTTTTAATTACTTGGTTCTCTTTTATTTTTGAAAATTGAGGAAGTGTAACTAGGGCTAAAATACCGATAACTGCTACTACAATTAATATCTCTGCTACTGTTATTCCCCGCCTGCAAAAGCTATGCTTTAAGCATTGCGGACAGGCCTTTTGATTTTTTGAAAAAATAAACATAGTTAATTTATATTATCCAAAACTGAATATAAAGGTGAAATCATGGAAATGGCGAAAAATCCGACGGCTGCACCGATGAAAATCATCAAAACTGGTTCAATGATTATAGAAAGGTTTTTTGTTTTATTTTCTATCTCTCCCTCATAAAATAAAGCAACCTGAAGCAACATATCTGATAATTTTCCGGTCTCTTCGCCCACTTGCACCATCTCGGTCATCATCACCGGATAAAGATTTGGATTTTCTTCAAAAGCTTTAGAAAAAGGAGCCCCCTTTTGTATTTCTTCTCTGGCTTTCTCTAAAACTTTTTTGTAATAAATATTTTGTACCACATCTTCTGTTATCTCTATCGCTCGAGTGATAGATACACCGGACAAAAGCAAAGAAGACATAGTGCGAGTAGTACGAGCAGTGTTTAATTCTTTAGATAATTTCCCAACGATAGGTAATCTGATAATTATGTAATGAATATATTTACTCATAAAGTTAGCCCGTAGTAAAGAAACTATTCCAATCACTGATCCAATTATTAAAGCGAAGGACAAAATTAAATATTCAGAGAAAAAATTACCAAGAGCAATTATCATTTTAGTGGAAGCCGGCAGTTCTACTCCTAGTTCTTTAAAGGTGCCAGCCAGAGTTGGCACCACAAAAGCAAACATTAGAACGCCGATTAAAACCATAGCAGACAAAATTACCCCTGGATAAATAAGCGCTCCTCTTATTTTTTTAGTTAAAGCATGTGATTTTTCCAAATTAGCCCCAACTTCAGAAAGGGCTCCAGCTAGATTACCAGATTCTTCTCCCGCTTTTGTCATAGATACAAAAAGTTTTGAAAAAACATCTGGAAATTTCGCCAGACCAGAAGAAAGTGTTCCACCAGCATTTATCTCATTACTTAAGGAAGTTAAAATTTTATCAAATTTAACATTTTTTGTTTGCTTTTTCAAAACCGACAGAGCTCTATAAAGTGAAAGGCCGGCTCGGAGCATTCCACTTAGATTTTTAGTAAAAACAATTTGTTCTTCAGTTTTTATTCTTGAAAAAAAACGTCCCAATAAATTAGAAAAATCAAAAGAATTATCTTTTTTCTCAGTAATAGATATTGGAGTATTTCCTTTGGATTTTAATTCATGAGAAAGAGCAAAACGATCAGTTCCTTCCATGATACCTTCAAAAATTTCTCCATTCTTCAATTTTGCTTTGTATGTAAAAAGCATTTACCCGCCTAAATTTTTAGATAACTTGATAATATCTTTTGAATATGGTTTCGACCCCATCCAGTTTTAAGCCATTGTTCTCTGATAAAAGCATCATGTTGATTTAAAAAGGCTTCATAAAAAATAATCTTTAATGGTCTTCTGTTTTTAGTAGATTCAACCTTGCCAGTGTTGTGCATACTAATTCTCTTTTTTAAATCAGAAGTACAGCCTACATATAAATTATTATCTTTCATACTTTGTAATACATAAACATAATTCATAAAAATTTTGGCGGGTGAACTACTCAGAAACCACACGAAACACTTCCTCTAAACTCGTATTTCCTAAAACCGCTTGGAAAATTCCGTCTTCCAAAATTGTCATCATCCCTTCTTTTTTTGCTTGAGCTTCTATTTCATCTCCAGAACTTCCTCGAATAATTAATTCTTTAATGGAAGCTGTAACTTTTAACACTTCATGTATGCCAAGACGATTAGAATATCCGTCTGCAGAATCAGCACTTTTTACTGGTTTATAAAAAGGAACTTTATCCCAAGTATCTTTCGGTCCAATAATTTTTTCATCCTTCAACATTTGAAGCATACGATCCAAATCTACAAGTTTAGCTAAATTTTTTATTTCATCTGCCGACAAAAAATATTTCTCCTTGCTGGCTACTAATCTTCGAACTAATCTTTGAGCAATAATTGTTTTCACTGTGGAAATTATTAAAAATGGCAAAACTCCCATATCAATCATTCTAGGTATTGCTCCAGAAGCGGAATTGGTGTGAATAGTAGAAAGAACAAGGTGTCCGGTAAGAGCAGCATTAATAGCCAATCCAGCCGTTTCGCCATCACGAATTTCTCCAACCATCATAATATCAGGATCTTGACGAAGCAAAGAACGAAGTCCGTTGGCAAAAGTAAGGCCAATTTCCGGTTTTACTTGAGTTTGATTTACTCTAGGCATTTGATATTCTATTGGATCTTCCACAGTAGAAATATTTACTTCCGGCCGATTTAAAATTTCTAACATAGTATAAAGTGTTGTCGTTTTTCCACTTCCAGTAGGACCAGTAGCCAAAATCATCCCAATTCTTTGTTTTAAAGAATCATGAATTCTCTCTAGAGCTTCACCGTGGAAACCAAGACCTTCCAAAGAATAACCTTTAGCATTTTCTTTCAAAATTCTGATAACTGTTTTCTCTCCATAAAAAGTAGGCAAAGTGGAAACACGGAAAGAAAATTTTTCTCCATTTTGTTCTATTTTAAATCTACCGTCTTGGGGCAATCTTTTTTCATCTAATTTCAAATTAGATAACACTTTTATACGAGTAGTAATTCCGGGCGCGGCATTTTTATCTAAAATCATAGCGTCATGTAATATGCCGTCTATACGATATCTTACTGTTAAATCTTTTTCCCCGGGTTCAATATGAATGTCGGAAGCATTTTGCAAAATTGCGTGGAAAATTAGCGAATCAACAATTTTAATTACCGGTAAATCTTCAGCCAAAGCTTTCAGTTCCGCTTCAGTTTTTTCTTTTTCTTCCCCATCTGTTTTTTCAGCCTCGCCTGTGGCCATACTATGGCCGAGGGAATCCGTTTTAAGTGAAATAGATTCTTTTTGAATAATGTTATCGAAATCAGCTTGCAAACTTTTTCGGTACTGAACCAAAGCAGATTTAATTGAAGCAGAGTCAGTTAGTCGAGGTAAAATTCTTTCTTTAGCGCGTTTTTTTATAAAATCAATCATCGGCAAATCATCAACATCCAGCATGGCCACTTCCAAACCAGTTTCGCTTTTTTTATAGGCAATAATATTATGATTTCTAGCAATCGGTTCAGGGATCAAAGAAAGAATAGCAAAATCTATTTTTTCTTTTTCTAAATTAACAAAAGGAATTTCTAAAACATAAGCTTCCATTCGTTTTAAATCAGTTTCAGATATTTTTCCGTCTGACAATAAAACATCACTGAGTTTTTGTTTTTTTGTTTCAGCTTTTTTTGCCAACACATCGAGTTCAGAACGAGTAATTAATCCCGAATCTAAAATAACTTTTTTAAATTGCCCTTCGTCGATTACCATATTTGTATATTATAGCAAAAAATCCCCCAAAAGGGGGATTTTTTGCTAAGAATCAATTAATTATTTTTAATCTTCCTCAAAGATTGGTTTCTTGGTTGTTACATTAACAGTCACAGTAGCAGATTGAGTATTAGACCCTCCTGGTCCTACACACTGAAGGGTGTAAGTTTTTGACACTGCTAAAGGACCAGTAGATTCACTCGTCAAAGAACTTGAAACTGTTTTTACTCCAGACCAATCACCACTAGCAGTACAAGAAGTAGCGTTAGTTGAAGACCAGAAAAGAGTAGAAGAAGTACCTTCAGCTGTTGATGTCGGACTAGCATAAAAAGTCAGAGTCGGAGAAGCTGGAGGCCTACTTACACATATATTACTGTCAGTATCCCAAACGGTAGTTGAATCACAATTTGCTGTGACAGTAATACCAGCGCCATTAGGAGAAGTTGGAACAAGTGATTTGGCATTATTATAAAGATAAAATGTCCTAGATGGATATTGAATAGAAGCTGTCACCGAACCTGAATTTCCAGTAGTAAGAGTGTATCCTGCCCAAGGATATGGAGAAGTAATAGCAGAGGTAGCTTCAGGATTTGTTGTATTCCAAGAAATGGTTACGGGACTATTACAAGTATCCCTTCCAAGAGAAATGGTACAAGAAGTAGGATTTGCATTAAGTGAACCGGACATTGATCCTCCACCAACACACGCTTCTGTACTACAAGATTGAGTTTTAGATTCACTACGATTAGAAGGAGTGGTAAGACTACCATCAAGTCGTGTACATTCAGTTCCTCCACTTGCTGGAGCTGGGTTAGAACAAGTACGAGTACTTGTTTGAGTTCCTGTTTGCCCACAAGCTGTAACACTACAAGCACTCCATGCGCTCCACGCACTCCAACCACCATTAACGGGTACATTAACCGTCACAGTGGCAGAAACTGGAGCACTTGATCCTCCTGCCCCAGTACAAATAATAGTATAAGTTTTTGATGTGGTTATATTATTTTTAGCGACACTTCCTGAAGTTGATTTGTTTCCATTCCAAGCACCACTAGCTGTACAAGAAGTAGCGTTAGTCGAAGACCAAGAAAGTGTAGTTGACCCACCAGAAGCAACAGTCGTTGGATTCACAGAAATTGAGGCAGTTGGAAGTATGCTTGGATACACACAATTATCACTTACATAAGTAGAATTAGAAACTGTAACTGGAGGTGTTGGAAAAGCACAACTCGGAGCAGCACTTTTTGTTTGACTTCTCGTTACTAATCCAGAAATAGCAGCATCGCCATTCGCATTTAAATCACAAGCAACTGTGACGGTTTGAGAAAGAGGTGCAGAACATCCACAGGTCGAAGTCGTTGCATAAGCAGTAGAAGAATAACCGGAAAGTGCAGGACGGCCATCGTATGCCCGAACTTTATATCCATAGGTTGTATTACATGTAAGACCTGAATCTGAGTAGCTTGTTGAAGATCCCCAATCAATATAATTATCAATCGGACTACAGCCAGCACCAGCACATCGGTATATGTTATAAGAAATTGGCGATCCATCTCCGCCAGTTGAAACACCCCAAGATACATTTATCTGACTTGCTGAAACAGCAGAAGCAGAAATTGGTGCAGGAGTGGTCGGAGGTTCAATCGGACCACATTTACCACTGGTAGGATTCCATACGGTTGGAGAGACACAAGAGGCAAAGGCTGTGCTAGAAGATAATTCAAGAGCATTATTATAAAGATAAAAGGTTCGAGATGAATATGGAATAGTTACATATGCAGTGCCTGATTGAAATGAAGGAGTTAAAGAAATGCTAACATTTGTATTCACTGCAGGATATGATGGATTAATAGAAGCGGCAGCGGTAATAGCAGTCGGGGCTGTTTGAGGGTTTGTTATACTCCAAGTTGCAGGTGAGCTACAACTACTGCCTCCGGAAGGGATAACACAAGAAGAAACAGAGAGAGTGCCAGACATTGCTTTTGTTTGGGAACATTGAGAACTATTCCCGCCGGATGTATTACAATTCCATGTGTAATTACTATTAAGACCACTGTAACTGACCGAATTATTTATACTTGTTCCTGTAGCACAGTCGTAAGCTGTCATTGGACTTGAACATGTTCCGGGTGGAGCAGTTACGGTGATAGTTACAAAATCATTAGCAGCACCACAGTTTATTTGATAATCTGTGGTACTATTCAAAACTCCAGTGTTGAAACTGCCAGACAAACTTTTGCTTCCTGCCCAGTTATTAGTTCCACCACTTGCCGTACAAGATGATGTTACATTTTGAGATGTCCAATGGAGCATAGTTGATTGGCTAGAAAAAATCGAGGTTGAATCAGCGGTAAGACTCACAGTAGGAGTAGCAGTTGCAAAATCTATGTAGAAATTAATTGACCCACCAGCAGTAACAGTCTGAGGCGGACTAGGCGTTATAATAGGGTTTTTAGTTTTATCTATACCAGCAACATTTGGATAACCGCTATTATGATAAAGAAAATAACCACCAGGAGTCAACCCTGTTATTGTACGAACACAACTCCCAGTGTTTGATGGCACAGTAAGAGTGGAAGCACAATCTCCGTTTTCAGCTGCGGTGACAACATGACTACCAACACGAGCAACGACATTAACAGTACCTGTTTGAGGTGCTGGTACGGTTATATTAAAAGAAAGAAATCCAGAAGTACAACAAGGAGGACTCGCAGGGACAAATCCATTTGGCCCAAATCTTCCAGCACGATATTCAACCGTACCTGTATAAGTTCCTGGAGGAGTATTAGATGCCGCACTGATTTGAAAACTCTGCCCCCAACGAGAGGGACTTAAAGTATTTGAGTTAGCGGTCAAAAACGAAGATCCAGTAGAAACCCAGATAAAAGTGTTTGTTACTCCGCCGTATCCTATCCATGCATAACAGCCATCAACATTACTATATGCAGTAGTACCTACACATTCATCTATGCCACTCTTCCAATTAGTAAACCCGGTACCACTAGGAGGAGAGAGAGAAACAGTAGTTGACCCTCCTGGAACAACAGTAACATCTTGAATACGAAGATCTGCGTTAGAGCCAGTATCGCCTTCTCTAAGAGCTTTTGCTTGGTTTGTAAAAGAAAAGAAACCGACTAGGGCTAAAACAAATACAAATATTACTAAAAGTTTTTTGTTCATATTTTTATCATAAATTAATAAACCAATAATACAATAATTATACCCTATCAATTCAAAAAAGTGTAAAAAACTGTTAATAACTTACCAAAATATTGGCTTTTTAGACATTTTAGTTATATTGACATTGACAAATCGTTTTAATTTGGTATACTATAGGTCACTGAAAAATATTCTTTGACATAAAACGAATTAAAAATATAGGAGAGTAATATGAAAAAGCTTTATCTTTTCTTATTACTCCTGATAATAGGGGTAATAAGTTGTACAAAAGAGGGTCCAACAGACCCTCCGGTTACACAACCAATTTTACCTACTGTCACAACTGCTAATCCTATACCAACTAAAACTACTGCCACCACTGGAGGAGACGTAATCTCTGATGGTAACGCGCAAGTTACAGTTCGTGGTGTAGTTTGGGATACAAACCCTAACCCCACAATTAGTAATAACAAAACTGTTGATGGTATAGGTACTGGGAAATACACTAGTAACATTTCCGGATTAAATCCAAACACTACATACTACATTAAAGCTTATGCAACTAACAGTGTAGGAACTAGTTATGGTCAAACAGTAAGTTTTACTACAAGAAGTCTTCAAATAGGTGACCTCTATCAAGGAAAAACAATATTCTTCTTCTCTTCCCCTAATCATGGATTAACTTTTGAAACGTTACCCCGTGATACTCTGAAGAATTGGGAAGACTCAAAATCCTTAGCCGCATCAAAAAGTGGAAGATTGGCTACAACCCAAGAATTGATTAATTATCTGTTTCCTAAAAAAGGAGCGTTTGGGTTAAATGCTCAAGTCTATTGGTCATCCGAAGAAGCATTAGACGACTCAAGATTTGCACTGTCTGTTGTCTTTAATTTTCCTTCTAAACCAGAATATGAAGGCAGAGAGGTTCACTCTCTCAAAACCTTTATAAATAGTGTAATAATAGTTTATTCTTTCTAATTTTGTTCTTTATATTGGTTTTAAGATTTTTCAAAAAAAATTTTTATTCAATGGACTACTTTGTTTAACAAAACACAGTAGTCCATTTTCCGTTTTAGTTGCATTTTGATAAGGTTTGTGGTAAGTTGTATTTGTACAAGTCCTGTCGAACAGGGCTTTTTTAATTAAAATTAATGAACAGAGTGAATATAATTTTATTAACCCCAGTTAAATAGCTTTTGTTTAGCAAAAGCTAAAATCTAAAAGATTTTATTTAACAGGGTGATGATTTTCTAATCGCTTCGCTCAAGAAAATCAATCATGTTAGACATAAAAACATTTAAATCAGCATTGGAGCAGTTGGAAGAAGAGAAAAAAATTCCAAAAGAAAAAATATTAGATGCCATCGAACAAGCCATGGCTGCTGCTTATAAAAAAGATTATGGTAAAAAAGGACAAATCATCCGAGCAAAATTTGATTTGGAAACCGGCAAGACAGATTTTTTTCAAATAAAAATCGTGGTGGATGAAAGTATTGCAAAAATAGGAGAAGAAAATGATAAAGACAAAGAAGAAGAATATTCAGTCAAAGATGAAGGCGACGAACGAGTCCGTTTTAATTCGGAACATCACATTATGTTAGAAGATGCCAAGAAAATAAAAAAAGGTGTAGAACTAAATGATGAAGTTGTCTTTCCACTCGAGGCTAAAGAAGATTATGGACGCATCGCCGCTCAAACTGCCAAGCAAGTTATTATTCAAAGAATCCGTGAAGCTGAGCGCACTTCTATCATAGATGAGTACGGGACCAAAGAAGGAGAAATAGTCACAGGAATTGTACAAAAAATAGAAAGAGGAAATGTTTATGTTGATTTCAATCGCGCTACAGGAATATTACCAGCCGAAGAACAAATTCCAGGAGAATTTTTTCAAAGAGGCCAGAGAGTACGCGCTTATTTATATTCAGTGGAAGATTCACCCAGAGGAATTAATCTCCGCCTTTCTCGCACTCATCCAAAATTTATAGAAAAACTTTTTGCTATTGAAGCACCAGAAATAGAAAGCGGAACGGTGGAAATAAAATCCATCGCTCGAGAAGCAGGCGCTCGCTCAAAAATCGCAGTATATTCAAATGATGAACACATTGACCCAGTCGGTTCTTGTGTTGGACAAAAAGGAACTCGAGTAAATACTATCACTCAAGAATTATTGGGGGAAAAAATTGACATCATTCCTTGGTCTGATGATCCGAAACAATTCGTTTCTAATTCCCTTTCTCCAGCTAAAGTTCTCTCCATAGAAATAGATGAAAAAGAACATAAAGCTGTAATAGAAGTAGCCAACGACCAACTTTCTTTAGCTATCGGCAAAGGCGGACAAAATGTTCGTCTAGCTGCCAAACTCACCGGATGGAGAATAGATATCAAAGGCGACGGCAAAGAAGTCGCTTCTACTGACGGAGAAGAAGTAATAGAAAAATAACAAAAAAAAATCTCAAATAGTACTTTTTTCGGCATACACAATATTACATTCCTAAACCACATTCAGGTTGGAGTGCGAGCCGTGAAAAAGTAGCTATTTGAGATTTTTTTGATTTTTCAATTTAGATAAACAAAGCAACCAAAGCTAAAGAAAGTGTCCCAAGTAATTTTACAAGGACGTGAAGTGATGGACCGACAGTATCTTTGAATGGATCACCGACTGTATCTCCGGTCACAGCTGCTTTGTGAGCATCACTACCTTTGCCACCTAAATTTCCCATTTCAATATATTTCTTAGCATTGTCCCAAGCGCCACCAGCATTGTTCATAAGAGTAGCTAAAAGAAGACCAGCAATTGTACCAACCATAACTAAACCAGCCATTGCTTCAGCTTTTAAGAAAACTCCAACCAATATCGGAATTATCACAGCAAGTAATCCTGGAAGAACCATTTCTCTCAAAGCTGCCTTTGTTGTGATATCAACACAAGCGGCATAATCTGGCTTACTGGTTCCAGCCATCAATCCTGGATCAGCCTTAAATTGACGTCGTACTTCTTCAACAATTTTTCCAGCTGCTTTCCCTACTGCTCTCATTGTTAATCCAGAAAAGAAGAAAATTAACATCGCTCCAATTAATGCAGCCACAAAAACTTCTACCTTCGCTAAATCCACTATACTTATTTTTGCTTCTGTCAGAAATGCAGAAAAAAGTAAGAAAGCAGCTAAAGCTGCGCTACCCATAGCATAACCTTTAGTCAAAGCTTTGGTAGTGTTGCCGGCAGAATCAAGTTGGTCTGTTCTCATTCTTACTTCTTCTGAAGCTCCGGACATTTCCACAATTCCTCCAGCATTATCAGTAATCGGTCCGAAAGTATCCATAGCCAAAATATAAGCAGCGGTAGCCAACATTCCCATAGTTGCCACTGCTGTTCCATAAAGTCCTCCGTGCTCAAAACCTGTCATTACTCCTAATTTAAAAGAAGCAAGCAAAGCAGCAGAAATTGTTATTACTGTTGCTGCAGTACATTCAAAACCAACAGAAAGTCCGGCAATTATATTTGTAGCGTGACCGGTTTTTGAAGCATCAGCTATTGATTGTACTGGTCTGTATTTGTGTTCCGTATAATATTGAGTAATAAAAACGAAAACGATACTAGCCACGATACCAACCAACCCTGCGTAAAACATCAGAACGCTGTCTAACATTTCCATAGTAACAAAATAGAAAGCAATAGTAGCCAAACCACAAGTTACGAAATATCCTTTGTTCAAAGCTTTTAAAGGTTCATCTGTTTCTTTGGCCTTGGCTGCTAAAACTCCAATCACGGCAGCTAATAATCCAAATCCTCGAATTACTAATGGAAAGATAATTCCGTTAATTCCAAAATGAGGGAAAAGAGCCACACCTAAAATCATTGCTCCGATATTTTCGGCAGCAGTTGATTCAAAAAGATCCGCTCCTCTTCCGGCGCAATCTCCGACATTGTCTCCAACTAAATCAGCAATCACGGCTGGATTTCTAGCATCATCTTCTGGAATTCCTGCTTCAACTTTTCCAACCAAATCTGCTCCGACATCCGCTGCTTTGGTATAAATTCCTCCTCCAAGTTGTGCGAACAAAGCCACCAAACTGGCCCCGAATCCGAAACCAACAAGTAAGGCTGGTATTTCTATGGCTGTATAACCAAGAGCACCATAAATATAATAAAGTCCGGTAATACCAATTAAACTCATCGCCACTATAGTAATACCAGAAACTGCTCCCGCTCGGAGAGCGATAGTTAATGCTTTACTGAGACTTGTTTGAGCGGCAGAAGCTGTTCGAATATTTGAGCGAACAGAAATCCACATACCTACTAGACCTGAAAAACCGGAAAGAAAAGCACCTAAAAGGAAAGCCAAACTGACTTGTAAGCCTGCTTCTGGTTTTCCACTCAAAGCATAAACCGCATAAAGTACCAGAGCCAAAACAACTGCCATTATGCCAATTGTTTTGTATTGTCTTTTTAAAAATGCATTGGCGCCCTTTTTAATGGCTTCATATATTTCTTGCATTTTGGCTGACCCCATATCTTGTTTTTTAATCCAATAAACGAGATACCCAGCAAAAAGCAATGCGAGAACAGAAATAATAAACGAAATTAATAACATAAATTTAAAAACTTAATTAAAAATAATTAATAAAAAAATTATAGATCTTCGACTTTCTATAATTTATTGACTGTAAAGACTATACCCGAACACCTATTAAAAGTCAAAAAAAATGGGGATAATAGGTGTCCGGGTATAGCAGTTTTTAACCAAAAAGCAAATATTTTGTTCTTAGGTTAGTGGCTGTTTTTGTGATATAATGCAATTAGGTCCGATTATCAATTTAATGTTGTAAAAGCATATGAAAAAATCTATAAATCTGTTTATTATTAGCGCATTAATGTTTTCACTCTTAGGGTCGTTTTCAGCGGTATTTGCAGAAGAAAATTCTGATACTGATGATTCTTTTAAGAATTTTGGACAGGAAGTAAAAGACTTAAGAGATGAATTTAATGACAAAAAAGATGAAGTCAAAAAAGATTGGCAAGAAAAAAGAGAACTTACTGAAACTGAATTTAAAGAACAAATCGAAAAAATGCAACAAGATAGAGAAATGTTGCGAGAACAAATGAAGACTAAGTTTGAAGCGTTAAAAGAATTTGTAAAAAATGGAAAGGATTCCGTGAAAATGAAAATGCAAGAAGGAAGAATTTTTCTTCGAGAAAAAGCATTAAAAAGATTTGATATGGTGGTTGATAGAATGGGTGAATTAAAAGAAAGAATTAGTTCTCAAATAGTAAAATTGGAAGCAAAAGGAGTGGATGTTGCAAATGCTAAAGGTTTTTTAGCCACAGCTGAAACAAAATTAGGTGAAGCTCAGACAAAAGTCACGGAAATAAATTCTTTACTAGCAGAATCAGCCGAGCAACTTTCAATAGAAAGTAAAACTAAAATAAAAACATTAGCCGGAGAAATACAAAGTCTTTTAAAAGAAACTCATCAAGCCCTCAATGATGCGGTCAAATCATTAAAGGAAGCTGTCAAAATTAAAATGGAAGCTGATAAACCAGTCGATGCAGATGCTACTGATGAAGAGACAGAAGATTAAATCAATCAATAAGTCACACTTTATGAACTTGATAACATTATAAACTTTAAGAACTAAACATATGGAACCAGAAAAAAAATCAAATGGAGCATTAGTAGGATCAATCGTCATAATCATAATCTTGATTATTGGTGGTATTTATATCTGGCAAACAAAAGTGCAGAAAGCTTTAGAAGAAAAAACTAAAGCAGAAAACATGGTGGTACCCGCTGACACGACTGAATTAAATACTCTAGAAACAGACTTAAACACAACCGACACCAGTCTTGATGTCGATGTAAATAGTATAAACTAAGCTGTTTAAGAAGAAAAATGCAAAGCAGAGCTTTTTTCGGCATACGCAACAGTATGTTCGTTTATTGTTTCCAAGTTGGAGTGCGAGCCGTGAAAAAGCTGCTACTTTGCTTTTTTATTTAAAAAATATAATATAATTATATGCCTAAAATAAACGTTAAAAAACTTCCAAAAAGCGAAGTGGAAATTGAAGGTGAGATTGAAGCGGATATTTTTGAAGCTTATTTTGATAAGGCTCTAAAAAGACTCGGCGAACATTTAGAAATAGATGGTTTTCGTAAAGGAAAAGTTCCAGAGAATGTTCTGCTTTCTAAGGTTCCAGAAGCGCAGATATTAGGAGAAATGGCAGAAATGGCCTTGAGTGAATATTATCCAAAAATTTTGGAAGAAAACAAAATTGACGCTATTAGTCGTCCAGAAATTTCTATTACCAAACTGGCTCGCAAAAATCCTCTTGGATTTAAAATCAAAACCGCCACTATGCCGGAAATGAAACTTCCTGATTATAAAAAAATTGCCCAGAAAGTACTTAGTGATATAAAAGAAGGAGACAAAAATCAAGACGTAACAGAAAAAGAATTAGAAGATACAATTATGGACATCAGAAAATCTCGGGCCCCTAAAATACACGTTGCCGAAGAGGCTAAAGAACATATACATAAGGAAGGAGAAACTCATGAACATGAAGGCCAGACGTCGGACATCAAAAATTCCCCGATGTCCGACGTCGAGTTGCCAGAACTTAACGATGATTTTGTACAGGCACTCGGACCTTTCAAGGATGTAAAAGATTTTAAAGAAAAGTTAAAAGAGAATATAAAATTAGAAAAAGAGAATCAAGCCAAGGAAAAAACCAGATTAAAAATCGTTGAAAAAATAATTGACGATTCAAAGGTGGAAATGCCAGAAATTTTAATTGAAGTAGAGTTGGATAAAATCCTATATCGCATGGAATCTGATATTACCCAGATGGGATTAAAATTTGAAGACTATCTAAAACATTTAAGTAAAACTGTTGAAGATTTAAGAAAAGAATTTAGAACCGATGCAGAAAAGAAAGCAAAACTTGCTCTGGTCTTAAATAAAATTGCCACTGACGAAAAAATCATCGCCGACCCAGAACAAGTAGCTAATGAAGTAGCAAAAATATTAGAACACTACAAAAACGCTGACCCAGAACGTGCCAAAATGCACGCCGAAAACGTTCTCACCAACGAAGCTGTTTTTAAGTTTTTGGAGGAACAAAAATAACCTATGGCTGAAAACCAAAAAAACTTCAATTGGCCAGGTTGGCCGTTAAAAAATAACCCTTACGGAAAGAATTTTGATTTTGAAGCAAGAAAAAGAATGGTAACAGGAAGTAAGATGCTTTTAACTTTTATTAATAAATATAAGGGTAATTTAGGAAGTGTTATTTTAGAAGTTGGTCCTTTTTTTAATCCTCTAATAACTCCAAAAAATTTCCCAAAAACAAAAATTTTCTATTGGGAAAACGATTACAATGTTATTAGATATCTAAAAAATATTTACCAAAAAAAAGAAATCTATCCAATTTTTTCTGACCTAAATAAAATTGAAGGAAATTCGTTTTTAAAATTAAAACTAGAAACACAAAAAGATTTTAGGAGTTTCAAAACTAATAAAATATCCTTTGATTCGGTTATTATTTCTCATGTTTTTAATTACATAGATTATAGACTATTCTTAATGACACTTAAAGAATTTATCAAAAAAGATGGATTGATATTCATAAATAATGTCGTAGATTATGGATTACCAACATTCTTTTCAGAGAGAAGACCTAAAAGTATACAAGAAACAATAAAAATTCTAAAAGAAACAGGTTATAATATAGTTGAAAAAGAAATTCTTGAGTCGCCCAACAAAAAATACCAAAAGAACAAGAGATTAATTATCGTAGCCAAAAGTAATTAAATCATCTCTGACTTCCCGAGGATAACCCTCGGGAAGTTTTTGTGTTATAATTATTATATGGAACGAAAAACAAAACTTGAGGTAGAAGAATTCTACCACATCTACAATCGTGGAGTAGAAAAACGAAGAATATTTCAAAACTCTTCTGATTATAAAAGGTTTTTAACCTTGCTTTATATTGCAAATAATGACCAACCTTTACATATAAAAGATTTTGGTTCTATCTCCATTGAAGAAATATTTAAACAAGATCGTGGAGAACAATTGGTGGCTATTGGGGCATATTGTTTAATGCCAAACCATTTTCATTTACTACTTACTCCCCTAGTAGATGGAGGAATATCAAAATTTATGCTTAAACTTCAAACTGGTTATTCTATGTATTTCAATAAAAAAAACGATAGGGTTGGTGCCCTTTTTCAAGGAACTTTTAAGTCAGAATATATAGATGATGATGTATATTTAAAATATATTTATGCATATATTCATTTAAATCCAGCAAAATTAAAAAATTCAAATTGGAAAACACAGTCAAAAAGCTTTTTGAATCAGCTAAAAAATTTTATATCAGAATACCCATATTCAAGCTTACAAGAATATCTTTCTCTAAACTATAAAATAGTAAACCCAAAACCATTTCCTATCGATGAAGAAGACATCACTGATTACAATACTATTGTTGATGATTTTAGTGAATTTCCCGAGGATAACCCTCGGGAAGAATAAAAAGAATCAAAATTTAGGTAGTAAAAAGTAATAATAAATCAGAGAAAATAAAAACCAATATAAAGAAAAACGCAGATAAATAAAGCCCATAAAATTAAACCTGAGCTTAGAATAATCCCACAATCTAACTTTTTTTAATTTAAAATCTAAATAGCCAGTCAAAAATTCCACCGATGTTGGAACTATAAAAATTAATATTAATTTATAAACCAATGGCATTTCAAAAAAACTAAGAAGGGCCAAAAATGCTCCAATAAGAGCATACATTTGTGCATTAATTAATTTTGGTTTTACTAGTCTCTTGTGTTCTACAGATCTAAAAACAAATTCCAAAACAAGACCAACTATTAAACCAATAAAAAAATTCAAAATAATACTTAAAAACATATTTTTATATATCTTTTACTACTTTTTTTATTTTTAATAATTTAAATATTTTTTTACCTAAAACTTCTTTTAGAAAGAAAAGGGTTTTATCTTTACCTATCAACCAAACAAAACCTAAAGCAACAAGCAAGGTGCTTCCAGGTATCGGAAATAAATAAGAAATTAGCCCGATAAGTATTAAGGCAATCCCAATTATTTTATGAAAAAAATACCATTCTTTCTTAGATAGCATTCAGTTGATTATTGCTATTACCTTTTGGATTTGGGCCATATTCATTATCTCCAGGAATACTATCTCTAACAGTCAAAACTAAAATCCAAATCGTACCGATTAAAGGAATTAAACATAACAATGCCATCCAGCCACTTTTCCCAACATCATGTAACCTTCTTACTAAAACAGCCAACCCTGGTATCAACACTACCAAGCTGTATATGGTAGAAAGAATATTAATTTCACTGCCAGCTGTTCCAACAATTACACTCAATCCTATTACATTACCTAAAATACTTAATATTATAGAAATAATAATATTGAACAGAAAAAAATACCAATACTCCGCTCTTGATGCACGTCCATTAAATACTGCATATTTTTTCAAAACCGATAAATAATAATTCATAGTTTTTTAATTAAAAATTAATAATAATATTGATTATACTATAAATTAGGTGTATTATAAAGCTATGTTAATTCCCACAGTTATAGAAAAAAGCCAATTTGGCGAAAGAGCTTATGATATATATTCTCGACTTTTGCGAGAGAGAATAGTTTTTTTGGCTGGACCGATAGATGACAATGTAGCAAACATTGTTATCGCTCAGCTTCTTTTTCTCGAGTCCGAAGATTCAAAAAAAGATATTTCACTTTACATAAATTCCCCTGGCGGTTCCGTCACTTCTACTTTGGCAATCGTAGATACAATGAATCACGTTCGTCCCGATATTTCTACTTTCTGTGTAGGCATCGCTGCTTCCGGCGCAGCTATTATTTTGTCCGCTGGTAAAAAAGGAAAAAGATTTATTTTACCAAATGCAGAAATTATGATTCATCAACCACTTGGTGGAGTAGAAGGACAAGCGACAGATATTGCTATCACTGCAAAACATATTTTGAAAACGAGAGATAATTTAAATAAAATTTTAGCAAAAAATACTGGCAAACCTCTAATGCAGATAGAAAAAGATGTGGAAAGAGATTTCTTCATGGATGCCGAAGAAGCTAAAAAATATGGAGTAATTGACGAAATAGTTACCAAATCCAAAGCTTCTGTTTCTAAATCTTAATTTTTTTATAAAAAAGGCAAATTTAAACCTCGCTGAGCCAGCGAGGTTTTTGAAAAACTTATATTATATACTTTTACCATAGCCGTTTTCACCACAACGGCTAATTTTTTTTCCGGAAGAAATCGGTCCCCTTAAATCGGAACCCTTTCGACTACCAGTTGACCCTAGTTGGTCTCTTCTGGGATCAAAATTCTTTTTCCCATAATTCATTTTAATTACTTTTTGTTTTCTTTGTTGAGGAATAATATGAAGTCCCTCTTTCGGCATTTGAGTTTGATTATTTGACATTAGAAACTCCTTTAAAAGAATTTGATTAAAAAGTTATTTAATAAGAACATTCCCCCATAAATATTATCTCACAGTTTGATAAAAAAAGCAACTGATAGACAAAATAACTCTAATTTGCTATATTATAAGAGTCAAATTTTAAAAATTTATTTTCGATCGGTTTATAGAAATATCCCATATATTATGAAGTTTCTAAAAGAAGGTATAGGAGAAATAATAGAAATCTTAAAGGAGAAAAACCCTGCCCACAATGCTTTCAGCATGGCTGATGCAAGCGGGTGCAAATATAGTGGCTTGTTTTTATAGGCTGAGATAAAGCTTATGAGTTTAACAATGATTCTAATCGGAGTCGGGGTACTCCTTTTAGGTGCGGGAATCGGATATTATCTCCGATTAATTGTCGCCTTGGGAAAAAGTAAATCTATTGAGATAGATATAAAACAAATGTTGGTTGGCGCTAAAGAAGAAGCGCAAAAAATTACCGACGAAGCCAAAGAAAAAGTAGAAAAAAGATTATCCGAATTAAAAGAAGAAGAAAAAAAGAAAGAAGAAGAATTTAAAGAGACAGAAAAAAGACTCATCAAGAAAGACGAGTTTCTAGACGTACGACAAGTTGAAATAAATAAAGAAGTTGAAAATATTAAACTGAAAGTAGAAGAAGTTAAAAAAATCCAGGAAAGAGTAGCCAGTATAGAAGCAGAAAAAAAAGTAGAGCTTGAAAGAGTTTCAAAACTAACAGAAGACGAAGCCAAAGAAGAATTGATGCGGGACATCGAAAAGAAATATGAGGAAGATATTTTGATTCGCATTCAAAAATTAGAGAACAGCAATGAGGAAAAATTAGACAAAAGAGCCAAAGACATTTTAGCCACTTCTATTCAACGTTTGGCTTCAAGTACCGCTTCCGAATTGATGACTACTATCGTTAATATTCCAAACAATGAAATAAAAGGTAAGGTTATCGGAAAAGAAGGCCGAAATATAAGGGCTTTTGAGCGAGCTTCTGGAGTTGAGTTAATTGTGGATGACACTCCGGGTTCAATCATTATTTCCTCTTTCGACCCAATTCGCAGACAAGTGGCTCGTTTGGCGCTTGAAAATCTGATTTTGGACGGGCGTATTCAACCAGCTAAAATCGAAGAACTAGTAGAAAAAGCGAAAGAAGAAATAAATAAAATAATTAAAGAAAAAGGTGAGCAAGCAGTGTATGAATGTGGAATATTTAACTTCGACCCACGTATCGTGGCTATTATCGGACGATTATATTTCCGTACAAGTTATGGACAAAATGTTTTACAACATTCTATAGAAATGGCACATATTGCTGGAATGATTGCTGAAGAATTAGGAGCAGATGTGGCTATCGCTAAAGCGGGCGCATTGGTACATGACATCGGTAAAGCTTTGGACCACGAAGTGCAAGGCACTCACATTGAAATCGGAATGCGTATTTTGCAAAAATTCGGAGCAGACGAACGCATCGTTACCGCTATGAAATCTCACCACGAAGATTATCCATATGAAACGATAGAGGCAGTAATTGTGCAGACAGCCGACGCAATTTCCGGTGGCAGACCTGGAGCACGTCGAGATTCTGTAGAAAATTATTTGAAGAGATTACAGGAACTTGAAGCTTTGGTAAATGGATTCACTGGAGTCGAAAAATCATATGCTTTGCAAGCTGGCCGTGAAATCCGCATCTTTGTTACTCCGGAAAAAGTTTCTGATGCTGAAGCAAAAATAATGGCGCATGATATTGCCGTAAAAATAGAGCAAGAATTAAAATATCCTGGTGAAATTAAAGTTACTATCATCAGAGAGACTAGAATTATCGAGTACGCACGCTAAAATTTCCCCCGAAGTCGGACTTAGGGACTTTATTTTTTACTATTTGACCCTAAGTCCGACTTCTGGAAAACCCCTTGCCTAAAAAAACCCTTGATATATAATGTAGAAGTATCAATTTATAAGCAAAACGCTCGAGCCTTTGGCAGAGCAGGGTCGAAATATTACAAAAATTACCCTTTAAAATATATGAATAAACAAGCATTAGCTGAATGGGTACACGGTAAACTTGGTGGTACAAAAGTACAAGCTGAGGAAATCGTTGATGGATTGTTTGATGCTATTATCGGCACTATGAAAAAAGGTGGCGAAGTATCAATCGCCGGCTTTGGAATCTTCTCAGTAAAAGGACGAGCAGCAAGAATGGCTCGCAACCCAAAGACTGGAGAACAAGTGAAAGTAGCCGCAAAGAAAGTTCCAAAATTCCGAGCTGCAAAGGCTTTGAAGGACGCAGTTGCATAATTCCTTTCGCGCGAAAAGAATTGACTCACAAAAAATCCCCCACTAAGGGGATTTTTTGATTTAAAAAACTGCACCCCTTAAAATTTTAATTATTCACTTTCGGTCTATATTGTATCGCTTCGAGAATATGATTTGAATTAACTTCTTCAGAATTTTCGAGGTCGGCGATAGTGCGAGCGATTTTGATAACCCGGTGATAGGCTCGAGCAGAAAGAGCTAAACGTTCAGCGCTATCATCTAATAAATTTCTGACACTTTCATTTAATTTCACCATACTAGCTAAATCTTTTACATTCATTTCGCTGTTGGTATTGATATTTCTTTTAAACTTCTCAAACCTTTTCTTTTGAACATCACGCGCCTTTGTCACTCTATTTTTTATATTATCACTTTTTTCCCCATCCCCTATTTCTCCCAATTTTTTATAATCCACATTACCAACCGACACCCATAAATCAATACGATCCATTATCGGCCCTGATAATTTTCTTTTGTATCTATCTAAATCCGAAGGTCTGCAAATACAAGCTTTTTGTTTTGAACCAGCATTGCCACACGGACAAGGATTCATGGCTGCCACTAAGATAAAATTGGATGGAAAAATAGCCGAACCTTTGGCTCGGGAAATAGAAACCAAGTTGTCTTCCAATGGTTGCCGAAGAGATTCTATCACCCGTTTTTCAAATTCTGGAAATTCGTCAAGAAATAATACACCCTTGTGGGCTAAAGTTACTTCCCCAGGTTTTGGGAAAGTGCCTCCTCCGATAATTGAAACATAAGAAGAGGTATGATGTGGGGAACGAAAAGGTGGAGCAGAAATTAATTCACCTCTAGTTGCTCCAGCTACGGAATGAATACCGGTAATTTCTAAAACCTCATCCAAATTTAAATCCGGCAACAATCCGGAAAAAGCGCGCGCTAACATTGTCTTGCCTGTCCCTGGAGGACCATACATAGCGATATTGTGCCCTCCAGCTGCTGCTATTTCTAATCCTCTTTTGGCTCCTTCTTGTCCTTTCACATCAGAAAAATCAGAACCCTTTCTTTCTTTTTGATAAATTATTTCTGTTTGTGGCTGAACTAATATTTTTCCACCAGACTTTCCACCGATTTTTGGTAAGGTATTGATATGTTCCACCACTTCTTTTAAACTGCCAGCGCCAAAAATTTTTATTCCATCTACTAATGCTGCCTCTATCACATTTTCTTTTGGCAAATAAATTTCTTCATAACCGGCTCGTTTGGCTTCTTGCACTAACGGCAAAGCTCCACGAATACGCCTGAGGGTTCCGTCTAATCCCAATTCTCCCAGAAAAATTTTCTTCTCCGGGTCAAATTTCAAATAATTGGAAGCTAACATATAGGACAAAGCGATAGCTAAATCAAAAAACGGCCCTTCTTTTTTCAGATCGGCCGGCGAAAGAGAAACAATAATTTTTTGATTTTTGGCTTTAGGAGATTTGAAACCAGAATTTTTTATAGCCGAACTTACTCTGTCTTTTGATTCATTCACAGCATTGTCTGGAAGACCCACCACATTAAAAGTATGCAAACCTTTCGACAAATCAACCTCAATCGTTACGATTTGTCCAGAAAGGAGGTTTACTTGTGCCGAATAAACTTTTGCGAAAGCCATGATTATTCTAAATTTATAATAAAAAGAAAGTTTTTAAGGGGTTTTGAGCTCGACGGAGCGAAAACTTCAGGATTTTTTAAGCTTCAAAAAATCCGTACCGGCAAAAATTTTGCTTTTTATTATAAATTTTATTAACTATTTAAATGTTTCTTGCATGTCTTAGCTGCAGGATTAACATCCATACGAGCCATCTCGATTTCTCCTTTACACACTTCACACTTGCCGAAAGATTCCCTATTTAATCCTTTAAGCGCAGATAAAATATCATTCAGTCTTGCTTCCAAAGCTTTAATCATCACACTTCTGGCTTCAAAATCTTCAAATCTATCAGCCATATCATTTTGGTCCGACTCTCTAGAATTCCTTTCTTCTGGAATAGCTTCCCATTCATTTGTCTCGGGATTCAATTTCCCGATATCACGAATTTGGTCAAGAAGAATATCTCTCTCTGTCTCCAATTTTTCTTTTATTTTTTTCTTATCTAACATGATACGTAAAGACTATCACTTTCTCCCAAAAATGCAACTACCTTGGAGTAAAAATGTTTTTTATTTCTTAATTTTCTTAAACGAAAAACCCCTTCGTGCTTGTTACTTGCACAAAGGGGGTTATTCTGCGGATTCCGCACCTACCCACACTTTGTGGGTGTCAAACTCAAAACTTGCAAAGATAAACTTAGGCTTTCTACCTATAAAAACTGATATTTTACCAAGTTTCTTTTCATCTAAAATATCAACAGATAATTCTTTTTCAATCATCTGTTCATATTTTTCTTTAACAAGTTTTTCAAATTTGGGGCTTTTGGTTATCATAAGTGTACCTATTTTTATTCCCTATAATAATAACATTATTTTATATAAAAAGCAAGTCTACTTAAATTTTCTCAATGAATTCTTAATTTTCTTTATTGAATCAAGATCGTCATCAAAAATATTCTCTTTCGACTCATAACGCCCTGCTCTGCCATTATAAATTGAAACCGAGTCTTTGTAAGTAAGTTCCCCTCCTGACGCTTCTTTTGCAGTCCCAAAATCAATTATGATAGGTAAACCTTCTTCATCTGTCATAATGTTATCAGTATGAAGATCTCTGTGATATAAACCAGCATTGTGCATTTTTGAGATTTGTTCATCTAAAGATTTACAAAATTTTTCATAATCAAAATTCTTTGGCATTAGTTTTGGATTATTTAAAATATCCTTAACCGAATAACCCTCTATTCTCTCCATTATTATCAGTCCTTCTTTTTCGGTTTTAATTGAAACAAGAGAAAGAGGAGTACAAACTCCGGCTTTATGCGCCATAATTTGATATTCATGTTCTTTGTTTATATCGTTAAAAATTAACTCTGGTTTTTCTTTTATTCTTTTAACACAAACTTTATCAAAATTTGTTCCCAGAGCTGCATAAACATCTGCATTCAACCCCTTACCAATAGAAGTAACGCCGATTTCCTCAAGAGATTTAAGACACTCTAATATCTCCTCCGCTTCTTTGGACTCAATAATTTTTTTTACTTCTTCTATTTTAAACGATTCCATCTTATCCATTTTTATTTCTTAATTTTACTAGAATTCAAACGGAGAATTGTTTCATTTACTGCAATTTCGGAATTAGTGATAATAATTGAATTATCATCTGCAAATACGTACATTAAAATAATATTCCCGTTGTTGTTTTTTAGAATCCGCGCATTTTTGTTGGAGACAATACCATTCTCAAAACTTTTGGTAAATAAATAATTAGTTTCAGGAGAAAGTTTTACTCCAAAAAATCCATGCAAATCATACAACATTTTATTTTCCCAACTTTGCATTATCGGGAAAATATCTGCAAAAGATTTAACTTTTAATAACATAAATAAATCCCCAATGTTCGGTGAAATGGAACTCAATCCACTTTTAAACGCACCAAGTAAAAAATTATTACTAATTAATTTAAGCTGGTCAGTAGTAAGGTTACTTTTCATGAGCGTAGCAAATCGATCAAACCCTATAACTTTTTTGTTTTCCGTTAAATAAATTGCATTTATGCCTCCAACTTTCACTTTAGTATTATTGGCTTGATTGGAGGTAGTTTCCGCTATTTTGTCTTTGATCAATCCATCAATCGGTATAAAATCAGTCTGGTCGGTGAAAATAATTGGAACAGCTTGCGGTGCAATTTCAATAACATTTATTTTTTCATCAAAAAAAGCAAAAAAAACTAAAACACCCAAAGCCAAAATTATCAAAGTAATACTAATAAACATAAATGCTCTATTTTTCTTTGAGCCGGGAGATAAATTTACTTTTTCAGCTTCGTGTTCTTCTTCTTCGTGAATTATTTTTTTTATCAATCCCCCCTTATCACTTTCAATAGCCTTGACCATATCGGCTGTATAAGTTTCTACATTTTTATTTTTTAATTTATTCTCGTCCATTAAGGTTTCTTAAAAAATCCACTGTCTGCTTCTTTGATTGATAAGCCGATTTTTCCTTGCTCTGGATCAATTTTTATAATTTTCACCGGCACTATCATTCCATCCTTTATTATATCGCTAACTCGTTCTACCCGAAATGGGGCCATTTCGGAAATATGCACCATACCATCGGTAAAGTGATTGAGCCTGACAAAAGCTCCAAAATCTGCAATTCTAACTACTTCACCTTTCAAAACTTCCCCAACTTTGAACTCATGAGTCATTTCTTCTATTACTTTCTTGGCTAATTCAGCGCTTTCACCTTTACCAGTCAAATAAACTGTTCCATCATCTTCAATAGTTATTTCTGCGCCTGATTTTTCTTTTATTTCTTTAATAGTTTTCCCGCCTCCACCGATAACCATACCGATTTGGTCGGGTTTAATTTTCATAATCAAAATTTTCGGAGCATTTGGAGAAATATTTGCTCTCGGTGCAGAAATTTCTTTTTCAATTTTATCTAAAATAGCCACTCGCGCTTTTTTGGATTGCAACATCGCTTCGCCCAATATTTTTATCGGCACTCCTTCCACTTTTACATCCAACTGGATAGCAGTCACTCCCTCTCGGGTGCCGGCTACTTTAAAATCCATATCACCATGATGATCTTCTGGACCTTGAATGTCAGTCAGTATTTTATATTTTTTATCATCTTCATACATCAACCCCATAGCAATACCAGCCACTGGCGCTTTAATTGGTACCCCACCATCCATCAAAGCGAGCGTAGAAGCACAGATTGAAGCTTGAGAAGTAGAACCATTTGAAGCCATTGATTCAGAAACTACCCTCATAGTATATGGAAAATTTTCAACACTCGGCAAAACCATAGCCAACGCTTTTTCAGCCAGAGCGCCGTGTCCAATTTCTCGACGGCCAGTATTTCCCATTCTGCCAACCTCTCCACTAGAATATGGAGGGAAGTTATAATGATGCATAAATCTTTTTTCTACTTTCGATTCCATACCATCCACCAAAAGTTTCTCTTCTGGGCCGCCAAGAGTCAAAACAGAAAGAACATGCGTTCCTCCTCGATAAAAAATACCACTGCCATGCAAAATAGAAGAAACTCCTCCAGCTTGCACATATAAATCACGAAGTCCGTCCATGGCTCTGCCGTCAGCTCGTTGATTATCATTAATTGCCTTTTTGTGAATCATTTCATTTTCTGTTTCATCAAAAAGATTGTCTTCTAAAGTAAAATCATCTCTATCTGGAAATTTTTCCGCTACCATTTTATTCCAAATATTGTGCAACTCATCAATTTCTTTCTTACCTGGACCGGAAAAAATAGCCTTTTCCATTTTAGGCAAAATATTTTCTTTAAATAATTTTTCTGACTCTTCTGAGATTTTTTCTTTCTCTATCACTTTTTTAGGAACACCAATTTCTTTTACAATTTTCTTTTGAAAGTCTTCTAATTTAGTTATTTCTTCGCTAGCCTTTTTAAATGCCTCTTCTAATTCCTCTTCTTTAATTTCATGAGCCGATGCTTCAATCATATTTATATTTCCATCTTTCCCGCAGATAGTTAGATCAAATTTGTATTTTGCCTCGCCCGTAGGGCTATGGCCGAGGGCATCATCTAAACGCAAGGATTGAACAGGACTTATGGTCAAATTATCACTATCATATTTACCGATACGCACAGCACCCACTGGTCCATTCCAAGGGATATCAGACACAGCCAAAGCAAGCGAGGCAGCATTTACCGCTAAAACAGTCGGGTCATCTACATCCAAAGAAATAACTGTGACAATCACCTGCACTGCGTGACGAATAGATTGGTCAAAAAGTGGACGAAGAGTTCTGTCAATTACTCGACTAGCTAAAATAGCATCTTCTGATGGCTTGCCTTCGCGATGCATAAAACGAGACCCCAGAATTTTCCCGGTAGCATAAAATCTTTCCACATAATCCACTGTCAAATTAAAAAAACCTAAACCTGCTTGCTTGTCGTGAGACATACAAACAGTAGCCAAGACAATCGTCTCACCATATTTCAACATTACTGAACCATGCGCTTGTTCTGCTAAATCTGAGAAAACAGCGGTCAATGTTTTACCACCAATCTCAACCTCATACTCTTTTTTCTTCATATTTTTATTACCCACCAAAGGCGGGCAGGGTTCCCCTTCAGAATAAAGTATTGTTTCACAATAAAGTGAGACATTATCTCTATCTAAAGGCGAACTTAAATTAATTAATAATTTACCCCCACACTTACTCTTGTGATGCATCATAGATGCATTGTACTCAATATCACAAAAGTAAGTGTACGGGTTTATTTCGCCCCTATTAAATATTTTCTCGGATTCAAAGAAAGGTCAATAAAATCATCAGCTGCTTCGCGTAATTTTCCAGAAGTAGATTTACCAAAAGAAGCGATTTCCACTTGGGTGCCGGTGTGATTTTTCATATATTCAACCAACGGAATAAAATCTCCATCTCCAGAAACAATAATAACTGCGTCAAGACGATTAGCCATTTTCATCACATCTACAGTGAGTCCTACATCCCAATCACCTTTTTTAGTACCCGTATTAAAAACTTGCAAATCTTTAGTTTTAGTTTCAATACCAAGTTTAGTCAAAGCTTCAAAAAAATTCTTTTCATCTCCAGCTTCTGTGGCAATAACATAAGCCACTGCTCGAACAAGTTTTCTTCCAGCCACTATTTCTTTTAAAACCGCGCCGAAATTAACCCTAGCATTATATAAATTGCGAGCTGAATGATAAAGATTTTGAGTATCAATAAAAACCCCAACTCTTTGTTCTTTATGTTTGATAACAGTCATAGATTAAGTATAGCACCCCGTAGTAGATTTTGGAAAGGTAAATTAATAAATTTACGCGCTTTGCGCATTTCCAAAATTCACTACAGGGTAGCAAAAAATTAGACGAGATTCATCTTTTTCATCAAAGCATTGTAGCGAGTCTTGTCTTTGCGTTCCAAATATTTCAAATGATTTCGTCTATCGGCTACCATCTTAATAAGCCCTCGGCGAGAAGTGTTATCTTTTTTATGTCTTTTTAAATGTTTAGCTAATTCCTCAATTTGGGTAGATAAAACAGCCACCTGCACTTCAGAAGAGCCCGTGTCTTTCTCGTGAACTTGGTTTTTCTTTATAATTGTTTGCTTTTTCTTGGTAGATAACATTTCTTCACATTAGCATAAAGTCCTTTAAAATGCAAGGCTCCTGCTGAAATTGATAAACAAAATTTTTGTCGGTACGGATTTTTTGAAGCTTAAAAAATCCTGAAGTTTTCGCTCCGTCGAGCTCAAAACCCCTTAAAAACTTTTTTATCAACTCCAGCTAAGGTAACCTTACTGTGTCGCAAAATATTTGCTACAATTACCTCATGGCATCCTTGAAACAACTGAAAACCCAATTTTTGGAATATATAGAAATAGAAAAAGGACGGTCATTAAATACTGTTAGTAATTATGATCATTACCTTTCTCGCTTTTTAGATTTTATAAAAAATGACAATCCGGCAAATATTAATGACGAAATAGTGCGAGAATTCCGCCTTTGGTTAAACCGCCAATCCACCGGTAACAATAGAGCCACTGGAGATACTTTATCCAAAAAAACCCAAAATTATTACCTGATAGCTTTGCGAGCATTTCTAAAATACCTCGCCCGTCAAGAAGTAAAAACCCTGTCAGCCGAACGAATAGAATTGGCTAAAGTCGGAGAACGGTCTCTTGATCTCATTACCCATCTTGAACTTTCTAGATTACTAGAATCACCAAACGGAACTGATCTAAAAGACCTGCGAGATAAGGCAATTTTAGAACTACTTTTTTCTACCGGTCTGCGTGTCTCCGAATTATGTTCTTTAAACAGAGATCTGGATTTGCGTTCAGACGAATTGTCTATTCGTGGAAAAGGTGGAAAAGTTCGAGTAGTTTTTATTTCAGATGAAGCAAAAGACGCAGTAAAAAAATATTTATCGGCACGCAAAGATATGAGTGACGCTCTTTTTATACAGATTGCTTCCCCGAAGCCTGGCTTAGGGACAACAAAAAAACAAAAGTCCGTAAGTCCGACTTCTGGAAATATGGACGTCAAATCACTTACGCGTAGATCAATCGAACGGATTGTAAAACAACATGCCATCAAAGCAGGTATCTCAAAAAAAGTTACACCACACGTAATGCGACATATGTTCGCTACCGATTTACTTAGTAATGGTGCTGATCTTCGTTCTGTTCAAGCGATTTTAGGTCATGCCAATATTGGCACCACTCAAATTTATACTCATGTCACCGACAAACATTTAAAAGAAATACATAAAAAATATCATAACAAACAATAGATTCCGGCGAATCCAGCAGCACTTACTCGGGTCCTCGGTTCCCCGGGGCCCCGAACCCCGGCCAGACCAGCTCGCAAGCCCTCTGGATTCGCCTGCAAGAAACTCAAAATAAACGTTTGTGAAACATTGCGCAGGAACTTAGAAAATAAAAGAGGTAACCCGATTATTATTTTCTTGAGTGACGAGCATAGCAATCCGCAAGCTTGCGGATATGCGTGTTGAACAAACGTTTATTTTGAGTTTCTATGATAGAATCAAGGGATGAAAATAGTTTCATGGAATACTAACGGCTTAAGAGCCACAGCTAAACAAGGTTTTTTCATACCCCTATTCAAAGAAGAGGAGCCAGATATTTTATGTCTGCAAGAAACAAAAGCGGAAGCAATTCAGTTGCCAGAAGAGGTAAAAAATGTCCCCGGATACTATTCTTTTTTTTCACATTCGAAGTTGAGAAAAGGTTATAGTGGTGTAGCAATTTATTCAAAAGAAAAACCAAAAGAAGTTTTATACGGAATGGGAATAAAAAAATTTGATGACGAAGGTAGATTATTAATAGCTAAATATAAAAACTTCACAATCATCACTGGTTATTTCCCAAACGGCGGACAAGGTCCTCATCGTTTAAAATATAAATTAGAATTTTATGATGCTTTTTTAAAATTTATAACAAAACTACGAAAAAATGGCGAACATGTTATTTTCTGTGGAGATGTAAATACAGCACACGAAGCGATTGACCTTGCGCACCCAAAAGCCAATGAAGAAAATACTGGATTTTTGCCGATAGAACGCGCTTGGATTAGTAAAGTAATAAAAAATAATTTTGTGGATGTCTTCAGAAAATTTTACCCAGAAAAAATCGGTGCTTACACCTACTGGGATCAAAAAACTCGCGCCCGCGACCGCAACGTCGGTTGGCGTCTTGATTACTTTTTTGCTAGTTCTGAAATGTTTCCCCTTGGCCATAGCCATACGGGCGAGGCAAAAATCAAAAAAACCGGAATCCTTTCCGATTATTACGGCTCCGACCACTGCCCGATTTGGTTAGAGATTAACTAATTCTGGTCTAGTATTTTTGCCAAACCATTTTTGAGACAATTTTTTTATATTAGGAGTGATATCTGTCACAAGAATTTTGGCTTTACGATTTTTTGCTAATTTTTTTTCAATTTCCGGGTGTCGCATAAAATAATCTTTTAACTTTTTTGGAATTATTTCGTCTTGAGAAATTACTCGTACTTTTTTGCTTAATATTTTTTTAATTTCATTTTTATAAAATGGGTAATGTGTACAACCAAGAGCAACTGCATCTAATTTTTTATTTAAAAAAGGTTTCAAATATTTTTTTATAAATTGTTTTGCCAAAACTTTCTCCCCTTCTTCAATTAAAGGCACCAACATCGGTGCAGAATTTTGAAAAACTCTCGTAAAAGAAAAGGAACTTGTGCTTTTTTCGGCATACGCAACGGTAGATTCTTTTATTGTTTCCAGGTTGGAGTGCGAGCCGTGAAAAAGCAGCAAGTTCCTTTTCTTGATCTCTTTTGGAAAAGTATTTGAATTTATTGTTCCTGCTGTTCCCAAGATCCCCACTCTTTTATATTTAGCGCATTCCTCGGCAGTCGGGATTAAAACACCTAAAATTTTCCTTTCCGACTCTCCCATTATCTTGCGAGTATGATTATAATGAACAAGATATTCTTGTTGGATTCTTCTTAATGCTCTAGCAGAAGAAGTATTGCAAGCGATGATAACAATTCCACAATTTTCTTTCTTAAATAAATAATCCATCGCCTCTTTGGTAAATTCGTACACCGCTTCGTGCGAACGATTACCATAAGGCACTCTTTTTGTGTCCCCTAAATATACATAATCATATTCCGGCATGGCTTTTCGTATGGCCTTAGCAATAATCAGCCCACCCAACCCCGAATCAAAAATTCCTATACGCATTTTCTTATTCTAGCATATTTAAAAACAAAGAAATTTAGATTGACTTTTTTCACCAGTATGACATAATACAAACAAAGGTACGAAAAACGTATTCTTTGATAAACATCCTGCCGAAAAACGGTCAGGATAAAATGGAGGCATTATGAAAGGTTCAATGTTAACCAATATATTAGCAGCACTTGGTGTTATTTTTGTTATTATTTTGACAATTTTAAAATTCATCACCAAGACTAATAATAAAGACGAGGAAAAGGAAGAATTTGAAAAACTGGATAAAGAAGAAAGAGAAAAACTGGAAAAAGAAAAAGACAAAAGAATTAAATTCTTTCTTGTTTGTGATTTTTTTCCTCCTGAAGTAGATCAAAAAACTCAAAAATTTATCATCAGCCAAGAAAACCAAGAAACTGTTGATAAAAAACTCACAGAGCTGGCAACAGATTTTCTAGATCTGGCAATCAAGCAACGCACTATTCTTGGAATGATTGAAGGTAAACAAAATATGATTTATCTTCAACAAAATTTTCAAGATTTATTTGAAGGTGAATACATACCAACAATAACCTCTGTAAAATCTTTTAAGGAAATTATTTCTGTAAAAGTCCAGGAAAAAAAGAAAGCATTTTGGGGTGCTCATGCGCTAGCAAAAGATTTTGGGTTCAAGACAAAAGAAAGTGTACACGATTATAAGACAAAAGAATCTTAGTGGTTTATTGGGGGCTTACAAAAGCCCCTTTTTTATTGCCAAAATACTTGACTTTTGGGGAAAAATAGTATATACTTTAAGGTATATTACTATTAATTCTCTAAATTTTATATGCAAAAGTGTATAGAAAGTATAATGTCGGGTAAAAATTTAAATTATAGTTATCTTTTATGGATTGGAAGAAATGCAATCCAACTTGGATTAAAAGGGATTGCTTTTTTTAAAAATGACGGAAGTATAAAGGTAATTGCGGAAGGAGAAGAAAGACGTCTCCTTTTTTTTATGAAAAAATTGCAACGTGGACGTTTTTTCTTACCTCTTTTTTCTCCTGTAGAAAATTTTTCTGTAAAATGGTGCGAACCAAAACACGAATTTGAAAATTTTTCGATCAGCGAAACTGGGGAGTAAAAAAATAAAAAACTCAAGAATCAATATTTTTGCCGGTACGGATTTTTTGAAGCTTAAAAAATCCTGAAGTTTTCGCGCCGTCGCGCTCAAAACCCCTTAAAAACATTATTCTTGAGTTTTTTATTTTACCCCGTGTTTCGTATGCAATTTTTCTATTTCTTGCTCTTCCAGTTCCTCTTTTTTTTCTTTTCCCCTATCTCCCAGAGCTTTTAACGCACCATCCGGCAAAAGATTTAATGATTGAACTAATTCCGAAAGATGTCCTTCTGTATTTTTTGTGGGATCATCTAAAACTTCTTCCAAAAGCGCGTGCAAAATCCACCCCATGCGAGGACCTGGGGTAATTCCCAATTTTTTTATCATAAATTCTCCATCAATTTTAAGTTGTCCGACAGAAATTGGGTCGTGCAACGCTTCTTCTATCATGGCAAAATATTTTCGTAAGCGATAAGGCGTTTCTTTTTTCTTCATCCCTACCCTATCGCACTCACGCACGTTCATTAGCAACCAGATATTTTCCACTCCAACTTTTGTAACAATTCTTCGCACCGCAGAAAGAGTAATTAATTCTGTATCAGAGAAAAACATATGACTGCGAATTAATTTTTCTACCAGATCAATCTCCTTTCTGGAAAATTTTAATCGTTCCATTATTTTTTTCGCCATTCGCGCGCTAATAACTTCATGACCGTAAAAAGTATATTTTTTCTTAGAATTGGAAGCGGACGGGTGTGCTCGGAGGAGTATTCGCTGCGAAAGTTTTTGATCTTGCCCTTCCAAGATAGTGTGCGAGCGACGGAGAGCATTCCCGTCCGCTTCTAAAAAACGCCTAGATTTTGGTTTCCCAATATCATGAAAAAGCGCAGCCAGCCTTACTTCTAACGGCCAATCTTTTTCGGCCGAATGTTGTAAGGCGTGTAGCAAATGATTCCAAACATCATAGATATGTTCCCCCGCTTGTTCACATCCAATCCCCTCTTCAAGTTCCGGAATTATATTTTTTAACAAACCAAACTTTTGTAATATCATAATTCCAACAGACGGATTTTGAGACATAATTATTTTTGAAAATTCATCGCGGATTCTTTCAGCTGATATTTTTTTAATTAAATTGGCATTTTTCAAAATACTTTCACTACTTTCATAGGACACAGAAAAACCAAGTTGTAAAGCTATACGCACCGCCCTCAACATTCTAAGCGCATCCTCCTTAAAACGATCATCCGGCTTTTCTACTGTCTTTAATACCTTATCTTTAATGTCCTTTAAGCCGTCAAACATGTCTGTTAAACTTCCATTTCTATAGGCCATGGCATTTATCGTAAAATCACGTCTCTTAAGATCATCTTCTAGCTTATCGCTGAATTTCACCTCATCTGGATGCCTAAAATCAGTATATTTCGCTTCAATTCTATATGGAGTAACCTCTATTTGACGCAATGTTTCTTGTGAAACGTCTTCTTGAATAACCATTACTGTCCCAAACTCATTTTCATACACCGTCTTCTCAAAAAGCCCAATAATTTCGTCTGGTTTAGCCCTAGTGGTCACATCCCAGTCTTTTGGCTCCCTACCCATCAAAAGATCTCGAACACATCCACCAACTAGATATGCCTCAAAACCCGCTTTTTCAAGCGTTTCCGTTACATATGAAACTTCTTTAGGAACTCTTAGTATTATTTTTTTAGAAGTGTCCATCTTTTTGTGCACCCGGAGGGATTCGAACCCCCAACAACTGCTTCGAAGGCAGGTATGATATCCATTTCACTACGGGTGCCTTTTATTATTAATTAATAACATTTTTAATTATACACCTTTATTCCTCTTTTACAAAACGAACCACTGTGCTATACTTATACAACATGAGATACGACCAACCAGAGGCTTTTGAATTAAGAAAACAAGGTAAAACATATAGAGAAATACAACAATCACTCGGTGTTTCACGAAGTACTCTTTGTGATTGGTTTAAAAATGAAGAATGGTCAAAACATATAAAAAAATTAAATAGTAATAAAAACATTAAAATTAGTAAGGAGAGGTTAGAAAAATTAAATAATAATCGTAAATTGATGTTAGAAAAAAAATACGATCAAATAGAAGAAGAAGCCATAAAAGAATTCGAACTTTATAAAAATGACCCATTATTTATAGGTGGTCTCATGTTATATGCCGGAGAAGGAGATAAAAGAACTAGAAACCTTACTAGATTAAGCAATTCAGAATTCTATTTACACTCAGTGTTTATAAGGTTTTCTGAGAAATTTTTGAAAGTCAAACGAGATAAAATAAAGATTTGGCTGTTATTATACCCCGATCATGATATAGAAAAATCTATTGACATTTGGTCTAAAAAATTAAACTTAAGTAAGTCAAATTTTAATAAATCACAGATAATATTAGGTAGATTAAAATCAAGAAAATTGCAATATGGAGTTGGTAATAGTATAATATCCAGCACAAGTTTAAAGAAAAAAATACTTAAATGGCTTGAACTTTGCGAATTATATTTCAGTTAAAAAGGCGGGTATGGTTTAGTGGTAGAACAACTGGTTGCCAATCAGTTGACGGGAGTTCGATTCTCCCTACCCGCACAAGATTCAATGTCCTTTATTCTTATCTTAATTTATAAGGATTTTCTGCTAATATGTGGATAACTATGTTAGTAATGTTTATAAAGGACATCTAAAAATTTTGTCTTTTAGTTTCATTTTAAAGAAAATACGTTGTAAAATAAGGATATTCTGATAAAAGACATAAAATTAAGCAATTTGTTTCACGTGAAACCCAATTGTTAATGTTTCCCATGAAACCCTAGCAACTAGAACCTAGAAACTAATTATTATCATGCCAAAAGTTTTTACTTCAGAAACACAAAAGACAGGGGAAATCGGAGAAAATATAGCGGTAAGGTTTCTCATGAAACATGGTTTTTCAATATTGGATCGTAATTACACCAAAAAATGGGGTGAAATAGATATCGTAGCTGAAAAAGGCAATAAATTATATTTTATCGAAGTCAAAAGCGTTTCGCGTGAAACTTTAAACACTTTTATACCTAAATCTTATAATGATTCAGACGACAGATATGAACACAGACCAGAAGACAATATGCACCCATGGAAATTAAAAAGACTCTCAAGGACAATTCAGACCTATCTTCTGAGCAAAAACATAGATGACGAAAAAGAGTGGCAAGTTGATTTGTTAGTAGTTTATATATGCGAAAAAGAGAAAAAAGCGAGGGTAAAAGTAGTAAGTGATATTATCTTGTGATATACTCATTTAATTCGGGCTGTAGTATACCGGTAGTACAAGCGCCTTTATGGAGAGAGCGTTTAGACTATGAGTCGGTAAAGATATTTTATAATTCAATAAGTCAAACGGGCTGTAGTATACCGGTAGTACAAGCGCTTTGGGAGCGTTTAGACTGGGTTCGATTCCCAGCAGCCCGACTAGTTGTTTGATTTGCGGGATTAGTTTAATGGTAAAACGTCAGTTTTCCAAACTGAGGTTGGGAGTTCGATTCTCCCATCCCGCACATGGTAACAATTTACCTTTATGCATTTGCTAGTGTCATTATAGTAAGCTTCGTTTCTTTAGTCGGAGTTTTTTCACTTTCACTCAAAGAAGAAATTATAAAAAAATATATAAGTCTATTTATAAGTCTAGCCGTAGGGGCGCTTTTAGGTGATGCATTTATTCATTTGATACCAGAAGCTTTTAAAAATTCTTCAAATCCCGTTATCGTCAGTCTTTTAATAATATTCGGTATATTAATATTTTTTACTCTGGAAAAATTTCTCCATTGGCACCACCATGGCGAAGACAAAGAAAACACACAAATTCATCCGGTAGGGAAGTTATTACTCTTCACTGATGGTTTTCATAATTTCATAGATGGAATAATTATTGGGGTAAGTTTTTTGGTTAGTATTCCAATCGGAATTGCCACAACTTTAGCGGTAGTTCTACATGAAATTCCACAAGAAATAGGAGACTTCGCTGTGCTTATTCATTCAGGTTATGAGAAAAAAAGAGCCCTGTGGTTAAATTTCCTTTCAGCTCTCACTGCCATTATTGGAGTTTTTATTGCTTTAATTTTCGGTAGTGTTGCAGAAACTTTCATCTTATGGATTTTGCCAATCGCCGCTGGAGGCTTTATTTATATAGCTGTAGCAGATTTAATACCTGAGTTACATAAAACAAAAGAAATAAAAAGTTCTGTGTTACAAATAGCAACAGTAATAGTTGGGATTTCAACTATGATCGCTTTGCTGTGGTTAGAATAAAAAAATATTATTTTGCCCAGCTCCAATCGGCTCCTGGATTTTTAGCATTAAAAACTTCGAAGTGAACATGAGGCCCTGTGGAACGTCCGGTATTGCCGACATAACCGATAACTTGCCCTCGAGAAACTTGTGCTCCAATCTTTGTATTAACTTTACTCATGTGCGCATAAAGAGTTTTCGTTCCATTTGAGTGCTGGACAATTACCATATTTCCATAACCACCGCCACAACTTCTTTTGCCAACAACACAACCTGTTTTAACTATTAGTACAGTCCCAGAAGCAGATGCATAAATCGGAGTACCAGTTGGCGCACCAATATCGATACCTCGGTTACCTGGACCATGAAGTCCTTGAGTCTTGCGTCCGGTTGGTACGGGATTTATAAAATATCCAGAAAGATTTTGTATCGGATGAGTAGCATAATAGTTTTTGTCTTTAGCTACGGACCCACTCAAATTTGGCGCAGGTTTGTCGCCTCCTTCATCCATCATTTCACCGCCTGGAATTAAAATCTTATCTCCAATAGCGAGTTTCGTATCTTCGGTAATGCCATTAAACTGAGCGATATCAGCAACATCTATTTTGTAAAGTTTAGCTATACTTTCCAATGTTTGTCCTTTGGTAATAACATGTTCAAGCCCGGAAACAGGAAGAATAAAAAGAACATCTCCTTCCACAAGTTTATCGGTCTTTTTCATATCATTGGCTGCTAGAATGGTTTCCACAGAAACTTCAAACATACTAGCTATTTGAGAGATAGAGTCGCCTTTTCTTACCACATAAACACTTATCTGATTAAAATAGGAGTCTCCGGCTTCGGTTTCCCCTGGAATACTTATATGACTTGTGGCAGGGAAAAGAGCATTTTCCGAAACTATATTAATATCAGCATTACTTTCTACGTCATCTCCTTTATTCTTAGTTTGTAAAATTGGGACAGAAGAGAAGTCAGCTTGAAGAAGGGCCATATTTTGGGAGTTTTGAGTACTTATAACAGAATTTGAAGTTAGAGAATCGGTTATATCTGCAGAAACTTTATTACCTAACAAAGAAGAAAAAGAAGAAAAGAACCCCGCTTGCGCTTGGATAGGGGTGAAAAACGCACCCAAAAAAGCCACTAAGAACAGGGAAAAGGCCAGAATAGTGCTGAATATTTTAAATTGAGGTTTTATAAAACAAATTAATTACCGTAAGATTTCCTTTCCGACCAATGCTAGACATTGTAAATTAAGGCTCTTACGGTGGTTACTGTCGTTTCTGTCGTCAAATCGTTAATTCCTGTGCTTCCTTTCAAACCACTCCTAATAGGGTAGCCCAAATGATAGGTCAAGTCAATGGAACTGTGGAAAACTATTTTTGTGTTATATTTGACTAGTGGAAGACCATCTATCAGGACTTAACCCTAAACAAAGAGAAGCGGCGACTCATATGAATGGGCCGTTGCTTATTGTTGCTGGAGCAGGGGCAGGGAAAACTAAAACAATAACCCACAGAATACTAAATTTGATAAAAAATGGGGTAGCGCCAGAAAAAATTTTGGCTGTTACTTTCACTAACAAGGCAGCTAAGGAAATGAAAGAAAGAATAAATTCTCTCTTAAATTCTGCCCAGGGCGCCTCTTTCGATAATGAACCTTTTGTTAGTACTTTTCACTCTCTGGGGGTTTATATAATCAAAGAAAATGCCAGAGTTTTGGGACTGACTAGACATTTCACCATTTTAGATGAATCAGATTCAACTACTTTAATAAAAGAAGCCATAAAAGAAATCGGACTAGACCCAAAACAATACGACCCTAAGAAAATAGGCAATATCATCAGCCGAGAAAAGGGGAAATTTACTAATCTAGCCCATTATGAAGAAAAAGTGAATGACCCTGCCTATCGGGAGGGGAATTATTTAAGTAAAATTGTGGCCCAAGTTTGGAATTTGTATGAAAAGAAAAAAGCCAAAGAAAATTCATTAGATTTTGACGATTTGCTTCTAAAAGCAACAAAATTACTGAAAGAAAATGAGCAAATTCGTAAAATTTATCAAGAAAAATGGGATTATATTCACATTGATGAATATCAAGATACAAATGAAGTGCAATACTTAATGTCAAAATTACTTTCTGAAAATAATAAAAATATTTGCGTAGTCGGAGACGCTGACCAAAATATTTATTCTTGGCGCGGAGCAAATTTAAAAAATATTTTGAGTTTTGAAAAAGATTATGGCAAAGATGTAAAAATTATTTTACTGGAAGAAAATTACCGTTCCACAAAAAATATTCTGGAAGCAGCCAATGAAATAATAAAAAAAAATAAATACAGGCCGGATAAAAATTTATTTACTAAAAATAAAATCGGAGAAAAAATTGGCTTCTATGAAGCGCTAGACGAAAGTGACGAAGCAGATTTTGTAGCCACAAAAGTTTTGGAGATACTAGACAGCGGTGAGGATGTGCTTTTGCGGGGTGTCTCGCAGGCTGACGAGCCGAGAGGCAGCGCTCCGCGAGCACGCGGAGACAGCGACCCCGCAAAAGTAGTATCCTCATCGCTGTCAGAAATAGCAATTCTGTATCGCGCAAATTTTCAATCGCGGGCGCTGGAAGAAGCAATGCTCCGATACAACATTCCATATCAAGTTTTAGGAGTGAAATTTTTTGAAAGAAAAGAAATTAAAGATACTCTGGCATATCTGCGCGCGGCACTAAATCCAGAAAGTTTATCAGATATAAAAAGAATAATAAATTTCCCAGCAAGAGGAATAGGAAAGGTGACACTGGCTAAAATTTTTTCTGGGGAAAAAGAAACCTTGCCAATTAAAGTAAAAATAAAAATTGATAATTTTTATAAAACATTAGAAGAAATAAAAAATAAAATAGAAATTGAAAAAGCTTCGGACGTTATAAAATTTGCGGTGAAAAAATCTGGTATTGAAATGGAGCTTTCCACTGGTATCGAAGAAGATATGGAAAGATTGGAAAACATAAAAGAATTAGCCACTTTAGCCTTAAAATACAACGATTTAAAAGAAGGAGCTGGTATTGAAAAACTTTTAGAAGATGCTTCTTTGGCTTCAGATCAGGATAGCCTAATGATAAATACAAATGGGGTAAATCCCGTTAGAGGTCGCGAGGGCTCGCAGCGCGCCTCTACCTCTAACGGGATAAAATTAATGACGGTGCATGCTTCAAAAGGTTTGGAATTTAAATATGTTTTTATCACTGGATTAGAAGATGGATTATTCCCACACCAAAGAAATGGTGAAATGAAAAGTGCTGAAGATAAAGAAGAAGAACGCAGACTTTTTTATGTCGCCCTTACTCGCGCCAAAGAAAAATTATTT